>JRHI01000009.1_pt1 | contig 166135 bp, 156 predicted proteins | sample 215371 | NCBI WGS metagenome assembly JRHI01 (sample SAMN02929681, study PRJNA255918) | sediment metagenome | biome: cave system; feature: Ice Cave; material: Sediment; isolation source: sediment from deep within a dark volcanic ice cave with no known source of... ...
GTCTCCCTGCTCGCCTACGCCGGGCTGCGCCCCGGTGAGGCCGCCGCGCTGCGCCGACGCCACCTGGATGACCTGGGGAACCTGCTGGTCGAGGCTGGCGCCGTCGAGGTACGCGGCCGGTGGTACGAGGGCGACACCAAGACCCACAAGGCCCGCGTCGTCCCCCTGACCGGCTCCGTGCTCACCGAGCTACGGGCCCACATGAAGGACTTCGTCGGCTTCGAACCGGAAGCGCCGATCTTCTGCACACCGGGCGGCTCCCGGCTGCGCCTCAGTAATTTCCGGCCCATCTTCGAACGGGCCCGGGATGCGGCCGGACTACCCGGCTGGGCGACCCCGTACAGCCTTCGCCACACGGCCGCCTCGCTTATGGCCCAGGCGGGCGTGCCCGCCACCTCCGCCGCGGCTCTTCTCGGCCATGACCCGGCCATCTTCGTGCGCACCTACGCCCACCTATATCCGGACGACCTGCGAGCGCCGCCCTCGAGGGTGCTCGTCAGGCCGCCCTCGCCGACCCGTCAGACGCTTCGGGACGCCGCCAAACACCGCGGGACGCTTCCGGTACGCGTGGAAAACGCGGGGACGGAATCGGTACCGAGTCCGCTGGCTAGGCCCACACCCCTTCTGACCTGCCCGTATGCGGGCCACACTCGTTGAGAACGGCCGGGCACGGTCTATCCCTCGGCCAGACGGTAGGCAAGCACGCCGGCCTCCTCGGTGGCCATTCGGGCTAGCTCCGCCAGCCGGCGGCACGGGTCGTCGACACCCAGCAGGCACTGCTGATCGACCTGATTGAGGGGGGCGATGGCCACCAGCTGCCAGGCCCGCACGGCCGGATCGGCGTCGAGCTCAATCGTCGCTGGCACCGTCGGCTCGGACAGTTCCTCCTTCAGGCCGAGCGTGCGCCGGACCACGACCTCGGCCTCTTCGAGCCATCTCGCCGAATCCTCGGTGAACGGCAACTCGGGACGGGGCCGCACGGTCGCCACCGGGTACGGATCGTCGTCGAGCCAGGCGTCGACCTCGAACCGCCGGGTGCCGACGGCTTCGAGTACCCAGCGCCCGTCGGCCAGCTCGGCTCCCTTCACGATGCGGGCGACGGTTCCGACCGGGAACCGGCTGTCGCCGCCGCCCACCTCAACGCCACGCTCAATGAGGACGACACCGAACTCGGGCTCGCCGCGCAGGCAGTCGAACATCAGCACCCGATAGCGGGGCTCGAAGATATGCAGGGGCAAGACGACATGGGGAAACAGCACTTGGCCGAGGGGGAACATCGGCAGCCGTGCAGCCTGCACTATCCGCCGCCAGCCGGACTGAGGGCGGCGGCGGGAAGTGACTGCGGGTAGGCCGCCAGGAGACCGGCGACGCGGTCCTCGAAGGTCAGGCCGACCGCCTCCCGTGGCAGGCCGTTCAGCATGATGGAGAAGACCAGCGGCGGTCCGGGCGCGGGGGGCGCGCCGAGCACGAACCCGCTCAGGGTCGACACGCCATCCAGGGTGCCGGTCTTGGCCAGGATGCGGCCGGCCAGCGCCGGCGCCTGGAAGCGATGCACCAGGGTGCCCGTCTTGCCGCCGACCGACAGCCCATGGGCCAAGTTGCCGGTAGCGCCCTGTTGGTCGAGGACTCCGGCGATCAACCCGCAGGCGGCCCGGTCGGAGCGGTCAAGGCCCGATCCGTCGACGGCGGTGAGCCCGGCGACGGGAAGGCCCATCCGGGCCAGCGCGTCGCGGATGACACCGAGGCCGGCGGCGGTGGTCGGTGCCCCGCCGAAGCGCTTGCCCAGTTCCTTGGTGAGGAGCTCGGCGGCGTTGTTGTCACTCACGTCGAGCATCTCATCGACAACGTCGGACATCGGCGGCGAGGACAGCGACGCAACCACGACGGACGTGGCCGGAGTCTGGCCGGCCGATGCGTCGGCCCCGACGGCGACGCCCCGAGCCCGGAGGAGTCCGGCCAGCACACCCGCGGCCTGCGAGGCGGGATCGGCGGCGGCCTCCTTGCGGGTCGTGTAGCGGGCGAAGCCGTCATTCACGGACAGCGCGCTCAGCGGGCCGACTTCGCCATCGGTGCGATAGGACGTCTTCCACGTCGGTATGAAGCGTTGCCGGTCATAGCGGGAGTCGTCGCCGACGATCCCGCCCCGGATCTCATGCACGCCTGCGGCGACGACGGCGCTGGCCAGATCCTCGAAGTGGGTCCAGATCTGCGGGGTGTAGCGCATGGTCGGGATGTAGTCGGCGGTGCGCAGCAGCGGATCTCCGCCTCCCACCAGGTAGAGCGGTCCGTCGATGACCCCGGCCGTTGGCGCGGCGGCGGCGCGCGCCTCGGTCACGAACCGCTCCTTCGGATCGATGCGGTTGAGCACGGCCGCGGCCGTCACCAGCTTGAGGTTGGAGGCGGGAATGAGGCCGGCGGGGGTCCCCGCCTGGTAGAGATCGTGGCCGCCTTGGCGGACGGTCACGCACGCGCCTGTGGTCGGAAGGCCCACGGTGGTGAGCGTGTCCTGCAGGCGGAGCTGGGCTGATGTGGCCACCAGCAGGGCCGCGACGCGCCGGGGAGAGAAGACGGGTGTCGCCAGATTCGGTGCTGGACGTGGCGCCAACGTTGTGGTGGGACCAACCAGGAGCCACACGCAGCCGCCCATGATGATGAGCAGCAGCGCCGTGCTCAGACGGAGACGCATCCCTTACTCTCGGGGCGTCAGCACGTAGGTGGATGAGGCCTTGGCCACGAGGGTGCCCTCGTCGTCCACCACCTCCGCCTCCACAAAACAGGCCCGCTGGCCGCCGGAGATGACCGACGCCGTAGAGGTGAGCAAGCTGCCGACTCGCGCCGGCCGCAGGAAGCTGATCTTCAACTCGGCGTTGGCCGAGAAGACTTTGCGCTCGCGGGCCCACGTGACCGACGCCGCCCCCATCGACGTGTCCGCCAAGGCGGCGACGAATCCGCCTTGCAGGCTGCCCGTGGGATTGGCGAACCGCTCATCGGCGGCCATCTGCCAGACGGTGCGACCCGGCTCGGTCTTGTCGACACAGACCAGTCCGAGGGTCAGATCGCAGTTCGGTGGCACCTGTACCCGCCGGTCGGTGGGGGGCACCTAGTGGGGCGCCTGCGAGCGATTCACCCGCCGCCCCCAGCCACCTCGGGTTCCAGCGCCGCCCGGAAGAAGGCGCGCACCTGGACCAGGCGGATCTCGACCGCCTCCGCGCTCAGCGGGTCGAAGCCCAGGAGGCCCTCCAGGAAGGGCACGTCGCTGAAGTAGGTCAGCACCGCTCCGTATCCGGTCAGGAGCAGTTGCTCGGGGTCGTGGCGGCGGAAGCGGCCCGCTCGCATCTCCTTCTCGAAGAAGCCAATGGCGCGCTCCATCAGAGGCTGGAGGGCCTTGCCCAGCTCGAGACCCATCCGGCTGCCGCCCTCCAACGCCTCTCGACGCATGATCCGAACATATTCCGGGTTCTCCTGGAAGAACCGGAAGGCGGCGGTCAGCACCCGATCGACCTGAGCCCAGCCGTCCTTGGGCTCCTCGATGGCCTCGAAGACCCGCGAGAACCAGTCGGCCAGCGACTTCTCGAATACCTCGCGATACAACGCCTCCTTGGAGGCGAAGTGGTGCAGGAGGCTAGGGCGGCGGATTCCGACCTCCTCGGCGATGTCGTTCAAGGAAGTGCCGTCATAGCCGTGGGCGGCGAAAAGCCGCAAGGCAACCGACAGAATTGCGTCGCGGGTTGACTCCGAGGGCGGGAGGACGGTGACCGCCATGACCCTAGACTACGTAAAACCAGCGTCTCCGCGCGGATCGCGGCTCTTTCCGGCTGTCTACCTACTGGTCGGTAGACAGCTGCTAGGGTGATCCGATGCCAGGTGTCCTTACGGCCGCGTTGCTCGCCGCCGCCGTCTGCCAGTTTGCCCTCCTGCTCACGACGATCTGGCTGCACCGGGGCCTCGCCCACCGGTCGCTCACGGTCAAACCGTGGCTGCACAGCGTCATGCGGGTCCTGATCTGGCTCACCACGGGAATCCGCCCCCGTCAGTGGGTCGCCGTGCACCGCAAGCATCATGCCTTCACCGATGTGCCAGGCGACCCGCACTCCCCGGTGCTCAGGGGCTACCCGGCCGTGCAGTTCGGCAACGTCGGCATGTACCGGCGGGTGGCCAGGGATCCCCTCACCGTGGCCCGTTATGCCCGTGACCTGCCGCCGGACCGGTGGGACAGGGTGCTGTTCGACCACGCCGTCATCGGTCTCGGAATCGGCATCACGTTCCTGTGCCTGGTCTTCGGCTGGCAGGTCGGCCTGCTGGCGGCCGGGATCCACGCCGCCAGCTATCTCCTGCTGTCGGCGGCCGTGAATGCCGTAGGCCATACCTTCGGGAGTCAGCCCTACCCGGTGACCTCCAAGAACAGCCAGCTGCTGGCGTGGGTGACGGCCGGCGAAGGCCTGCACAACAACCACCACGCCGCGCCCACGTCGGCCCGGCTGGCTCTCGGCGCCGGTGAGATCGACCCGGCCTGGTGGTTCATCCGCCTCTGGGAGCGGTTGGGTTGGGTCACGATCCGTCACCGTGAGACGCACATGAAGACCGAGCGCACCGCCGCTTGAGGATTACGGCCTCCCAGGTCGTCACCCCCTCGGGGGTCGTTGGGCCGGCAGCTGTCGAGATCGCCGATGGGCGTATCTCGTCGGTCGAGCCGTTGGAGACCGGCGCCGGCGTGCCCGACCGGGTGCTCGCGCCCGGCTTCGTCGACATCCAGGTCAACGGGATCGCCGACGTGGATATCGCCGGAGCGGACGGCCCGGACTGGGATCGGCTCGACCGGCTTCTGCTCGCTCAGGGGGTGACGACGTGGTGTCCCACCCTGGTCTCTTCGCCTCTTTCGTCCTACGGACCCGCTCTCGCCCGCATCTCGGTCGCCGCCGCCCGGCCGCCAAATCAGGCAAGGCCGGCCATTGCCGGCGTTCACCTCGAAGGCCCCTTCCTCGGCGGTGCCCCCGGTGCGCATCCCCCTCATCTCCTCCGGCCCATCGATCTCGGGTGGCTGGCCGATCTGCCGCCCATCGTTCGCGTCGTCACCCTGGCCCCCGAACTCGACGGCGCCATCGAGGCCATTCGCCTCCTCACCGGGCAAGGCGTCCTCGTCGGGCTCGGTCATTCGACGGCGAGCTACGAGCAGGCCGTGGCGGCCGCCGACGCCGGTGCCCGTCTGGTCACCCATCTCTTCAACGGCATGGCTCCCCTGCACCATCGAGCGCCGGGGTTGGCCGGCGCCGCCTTGTCGGACGCCCGGCTGAGTCCTTCGTTGATCGCCGACTTCATCCACGTCCATCCTGTCCTGCTGCGGCTGGCCCTGCAGTCATGTCCCGCCATCCTGGTCACCGATGCGGTGGCATGGCAGGCGGCGCGGGTCGGCTCCATCGGGATCGCCTTCACGGACGGAGCGCCTCGGCTGCCCGACGGCACGCTGGCCGGCAGCGCTCTGACGATGGAAGCGGCCATCCGAAATGTGGTCAGCCTCGGCGTTCCTCTGGCCACCGCTGTCAGCGCCGCGTCGACCCGTCCGGCCGCGCTCCTCGGGCTGGCCGACCGCGGTGCCATCGCGCCCGGCCGAAGAGCCGATCTCGTGGCGCTTTCGCCGGATCTCGAACTCGAACAGCTGTGGATCGGCGGCAGTAACGTGGCGTTCTGATGGACATCATTTCCGCCCTGTTCACCGAGAATCTTGAGGTCCGCCCGGTGCCCGGACCATCGACCCGCATCGATCTGATGGGCGTGATGTTCTCCCTGCCAGCTCCCGCCGAGCCTCCCGTCACCATCACCCCCCATCTGGTCGTCCTGGTTCGCTGCCGCGCCAGCGAACCTGGTAACGGCGTCCTCGAGGTGGCCTTCCGCGACGAAGCCGGCGAACAGGTGGCCCGCAACGTTCAGCCCTTCAACGTTGAGCCCGGCAAGTTCACTTACCGGCTGGTGCGGGGCGAGCTGACCTACCAGGGATACGAGACCATCGAGGCCCATTGCCGGGTCGACCAAGGCCCCTGGACGGTCGTGCCCCTCATGCTGCTGCCCCCCGTCACGAGCTGACCCGTATGCCGTTCGCTTCCGCGCTCTCGGAACACCCCGTCCCGGCCATGGCGATGGGCGAGGCCGTCGGTCAGGTGCTCGAGGGGGTCGGCGAGTATCCCGACCTCGCCGTGCTGTTCGTCACCGCGCACCACGCCGGCGCCCTGGAGGATCTGGCCGGAACGGTCCGGGCCGTGCTGCGCCCGACGGTGCTCATCGGCTGTGCCGCGGTGTCCGTGGTCGGGCGCGGCCAGGAGGTGGAGGAGACTCCCGCCATCAGCCTTTGGGGCGGACGATTCGGGCCAGTGGCGCCCCTGCGACTGAAGACACCTGACGAATGGCCCTCCGCCCTCCCGTTCGCGGCGGAGGCGGTGCTCGTGCTCGCCGACCCGTTCAGCTTCGCCATCGACGAGCTGCTTCCCGGTGTGGAGTTGCCGATCATCGGCGGGATGGCATCGGCCGCCCGCGGTCCTGGAGGCAACCGTCTGGTCCTGAACGACGAGGTAGTTACCGACGGCGCCGTCGCTGCCGTCATCGGCCGCGGCGCCAATCTCGAGACGGTCGTCAGCCAGGGATGCCGGCCGATCGGACAACCCCTCGTCGTCACGCGCGCCGAGCGCAACATCATCTTCGAGCTGGCCGGTCAACCCGCCCTCGACCGGTTGGTGGCCATGGCCTCGGGCGGCATGTCCGAACGCGACATCCGCCTCATCAATCAGGGTCTGCACATCGGTCTGGTCATCAATGAGCACAAGGCCGAATTCGGGCGTGGCGACTTCCTCGTCCGAAATGTGCTCGGCGCCGACCGGTCCAACGGCGCCATTGCCGTGGGCAACGAGGTTTCGGTCGGAACGACGGTGCAGTTCCACGTACGCGACGCGGAGTCGGCCGACGAGGACCTGCATCAGATGGTGAGCGGCCGCGATGCCGATGGCGCGCTGCTCTTCACCTGCAACGGCCGCGGCCGGCGGTTGTTCGGGGTGCCGGATCATGATGCCTCGGTCATCGACGAGGTGACCCACGGCGCACCACTGTCGGGCTTCTTTGCGGCCGGAGAACTGGGCCCGGTGGGTGGCCGGAACTTCTTGCACGGGTTTACCGCCTCCCTGGCCCTCTTCACGGACCCGTGACCGCCGTTCGCCACCTTGAGAGACGGGCGGACTGGGTAGGGTGGCCACATGAGCGAACGTGATCTCGAAGAGCTCGGCATCAACGTCATTCGCGGGTTGGCGATGGACGCCCCCCAAAAGGCCAACTCCGGCCATCCGGGCACGGCTATGGCCCTTGCGCCGCTCGCCCACGTCCTCTGGACCAGGGTCATGCGTCACGATCCCAGCGCGCCCGACTGGCCCGACCGAGACCGCTTCATCCTCTCCTGTGGCCACGCGTCCATCCTGCTGTACTCGATGCTCTACCTCACCGGCTACGGCCTAACCCTCGATGACCTCAAAGCCTTCCGGCAGTTTGGTAGCCGCACCCCCGGCCACCCGGAGAAACACGCCGCCGCCGGCATTGAGGTGACCACCGGGCCGCTCGGCCAAGGCGTGGCCAACGGCGTCGGGATGGGCATCGCCGAGCGGGAGTTGCGAGCCCGATTCGGTAGTGAGCTGTGTGATCACTTCACGTTCGTCATCTGTAGCGATGGTGACCTCATGGAAGGGATCAGCCACGAAGCCGCCTCGCTGGCCGGACACCTTCAGCTGGGCCGGCTGGTCTACGTCTACGACGACAACCACATCACCATCGACGGTCCGACCGAGCTGGCACTCTCCGACGACGCCGGGCTTCGCTTCGAGGCGTACGGCTGGAACGTCGAGCGCCTCGGCGAGGTCGCCAACGAGCCAGACACGCTGGAGGACGCCCTGCGCCGGGCCATGCTGGTCGAGGACAAGCCATCGTTGTTAATCCTGCGCTCGCACATCGGCTGGCCCTCGCCTCATCGCACGGACAGCGCCTTGGCCCACGGCAACCCGCTTGGTGAGGAAGAGATCCGCCTGACCAAGGGAATACTCGGGTTACCCCCTGAGGAGACCTTCTGGGTGCCACAAGATGTCCTCGACTCCTACCGCCAGTGCATCCCGAGGGGCCAGGTGCTCCGCCGTTCGTGGGAAGAGCGGCTGGCCGCGTGGACCGGTGATCGGGACACGTGGGACGCCTGCCAGTCGGGACGCGGCATGCCGGGCTGGGAGGCCAAGCTGCCGACGTGGACACCTGGCGAGATGGTGGCCACCCGCGAGTCCAGCGGCAAGTGCCTCAACGCCGTCTTCGACGTGGTACCCGGCCTGATCGCGGGTGGCGCCGACCTGACCGGAAACACGGGGACCAAGGTGGACAGCACGGACCGCCAGAGCGCCGAATCGCCGGCCGGGCGCCAGGTGGCTTACGGCGTCCGCGAGCACGGCATGGGCGGGATCATGAACGGTATGGCCCACCACGGTGGGGCCCTCCCGGTCGGCGGAACGTTCTTCATCTTCAGCGATTACATGCGGGGCGCCGTTCGGCTGGCCGCGCTGTCCGAGGCGAAGGTCATCTATTCGTGGACTCACGACTCGATCGGACTGGGTGAAGACGGCCCGACGCATCAACCCGTCGAACACCTGGCGGCCATGCGGGCGATGCCCGGTCTCCGGGTGATCCGGCCGGCGGACGCCAACGAATGCGCTCACGCATGGCGTATCGCCGTGAACTCCGACGGGCCGACCGCGCTCGTGCTCAGCCGCCAGGCGATTCCCGTACTTATCGGCACGGCCGACCGATCCGCCGACGTCGAGAAGGGCGCCTACGTGCTGTCCGGTTCCGACGATGAGCCCGACATCGTCATCGTCGGCACCGGCAGCGAAGTATCCGTCTGCGTGGATGCCGCCAAACTGCTCAGTTCCGACGGACTCAGCGTGCGGGTCGTCTCGATGCCGTGCTGGGAGCTTTTTGAGTTGCAGGGTGAGGACTACCAGGACGATGTGTTGGGCTCCGGCGCGCCGGTGCTGGCGGTCGAGGCGGCCGCGTCGTTCGGCTGGACGCGGTGGGCCGATGACACGGTCACGCTCGACCACTTCGGCGCCTCGGCCCCCGGCGCCAAGATCATGGAGGAGTTCGGCTTCACGCCGGAGAACGTCGCCGACCGGGTCCGCACCCTCTTGGCCGAGATGGAGGAGGACGAATGACCAAACTGCACGACCTCTACGCGGAGCAAGGCCAGAGCCCATGGATTGACAATCTCAAGCGGGAGTACCTGGCGGCGGGTGAGCTACAGCGCCTGGTCACTGACGGGATTCGCGGCGTCACCTCCAACCCGACCATCTTCCAGAAGGCGATCGCCGGCTCATCCGACTACGACGAGCAGTTCCGCGCGCTGGTAGCCCACAACACGGTAGAGGCCGCGTACTGGGATTTGGTCATCGATGACGTCACCCGCGCGCTCGGCGTGCTGCGTCCGTTGTACGACGAGGGCGGTGGCACGGATGGATTCGTCTCCCTCGAGGTCGCCCCTGCGCTGGCTCACGACAGCAACGCCTCCATCGTGTCGGCTCGGGACCTGCACGACCGCGTGGATCTCCCCAACCTCATGGTCAAGATCCCGGCCACAGTTGAGGGCGTCCCGGCCATCCGGCAGATGATCTCCGAGGGGCGCAACATCAACGTGACCCTCATCTTCAGTCTGGACCGTCACGCCGAGGTCATCGAGGCTTACCTGTCCGGCCTCGAAGCGTTGACGGCGGCGGGCGGGGATCTCGGGCGGGTGCACAGCGTGGCGTCCTTCTTCGTCAGCCGGGTCGACACCGAGGTCGACCGCCGCCTGGACGCCATCGGCTCGCCGGAGGCCAAGGATTTGCGCGGCAAGGCGGCCGTGGCCCAGGCCAAGCTGGCCTACGAGCTGTTCACCACCCGTTTCTCTGGGTCCCGATGGGAGGCCTTGGCCGCCCAGGGCGCCCACCCGCAACGCCCCCTCTGGGCATCGACGTCGACCAAGAACGCTGCCTATCCCGACCTGCTCTACGTGGACAGCCTGATCGGTCCCAACACGGTCAACACCATGCCCGACGCCACCGTGGCCGCCTTCGAGGATCACGGCACCGTGGCGCGGACCGTGGATCAACATCTCGATGTGGCCCGAGCCCAGCTGGCCATACTGGCCGAGGTCGGCGTGGACTTGGCCGACGTCTCACGCGTGCTGGAAGAGGAAGGCGTGGCTAGCTTCGCCAAGAGCTTTGACGAGTTGATGCAGTCTCTCCAGGACAAGGCCAACGCCTTGTCCGCGGGCCAGTCCGGAACACCCTAAGTCTCAATGGCGCGCCGCCCGCCACCGACCACGCTCGTCATCTTCGGCGCTTCCGGGGACCTGACCAGCCGGAAGCTCCTTCCTGCGCTGAGCCATCTCGCCCGCCATCAGCTGCTGCCCGACGGCTTCGCCCTGGTGGGCGTGGCCCGTACACCCCTCGGCGATGACGGCTTCCGGCGGGTGATGCACGAGGCCGTGTCCTCCGCCGGCCCCGAGTGGGATGACGTGATCGCCAACACCCGCTATATCTCCGGCGACTACGGCGACGCGGGCACGTTCTCCTCCCTCACCCTCGCACTCGACGAGCTCGACGCCAAGCGGCCCCACCCCGCCGGTCGGGTGTTCTACCTGGCGACCGTCCCCGGCGTGTTCGCCGACATCGTCCGGGCTCTGGGCGGGGCCGGCCTGGCCAAGCCGCCCGCGGAGAACACGAGCGTGCGAGTGGTCATTGAAAAGCCGTACGGCCGGGACCTGGCCAGCGCCCGCCAGCTCAATGCTGAGATCCATGAGGTCTTGGACGAAGATCAGATCTATCGAATCGACCACTATCTCGGCAAAGAAACCGTGCAGAACATGCTCGCGCTGCGGTTCGCCAACGCCATCTTCGAGCCAGTGTGGAACCGGCGGTACGTCGACCACGTGCAGATCACCGTGGCCGAGACGGACGGCGTCGGCCACCGCGGCGGGTTCTACGAGACGGCCGGGGCGTTGCGCGACATCGTCCAGAACCACGTGCTGCAGGTGCTCGCCCTCACCGACATGGAGCCGCCGGCGAGCATCGACCCCCAGGGCATCCGGGACGAGAAGGTCAAGGCTCTCCGGGCCGTCGACATCATGAGTCCCGACGAGGTGATCGAAGAGGTGGTGCGGGGCCAGTACGGCCGAGGAACGATCGACGGTGAGCCCGTCGCCGGCTACTGCGACGAAGAAGGCGTGGCGGAGGACAGCCAGACCGAGACCTACGTCGCCACGCGCTTGCGGGTGGACAACTGGCGGTGGGCGGGTGTGCCCTTCTACGTCCGCACGGGTAAGCGCCTGCCGAAACGGGTCACCGAGGTGGCCATGCAGTTTCACCCCGTCCCCCACTTGCCCTTCGCCGATCCGCTGGCTCGCGGTCTGCACCCCAACGCGCTCCTGCTGCGCATCCAGCCCGATGAGGGCATCAGCCTTCGCTTCGGCGCCAAGGTCCCGGGTCCGACCTTCGAGGTACGCGACGTGACAATGGACTTCTCTTATGGAGAGACCTTCGTCGAAGAGTCGCCTGAGGCGTACGAGCGCCTGCTGGTCGACGCCATGATCGGCGACCCGACCCTCTTCATCCGCACCGACGAAGTGGAGCAAGCCTGGCGCATCTGTGACCCGATCCTGGAGGCTTGGAAGGATCGGCAAGTGCCGATCGCTCGATATCCGGCCGGTAGCTGGGGTCCCCGCGAAGCGGACCTCCTGCTCGAGCGCGACGGTCGGCGGTGGCGGCAACCGTGAACGGTGAGTTGATCGTCGTCGACGACCTACCCGGGGCCTTCACCGAGCGGGTCATTGCCGCATATCGGGCGCGCGATGAAGAGCAATTCTCGCTGTGCCTGTCTGGCGGCCCGACGGCGCGACGCTGCTACGAACGGCTGGCCACCGATGCCGCCGAACTCATCGACTGGTGGTGTGTCGACATCTATTGGAATGACGAGCGCTGCGTACCTCCCGACAGTCCCGAGTCCAACCAACTCCTAGCGCGCCAGACTCTGCTCGAACGAGTGGGGGCGGCCAACGCCGTCTATCCAATGCGGTGCGAGGAAGGACCAGAGGCGTATCAGTTGCGCCTTGGCGAGGTCGGCCACCTGGACTTCGTGCATCTCGGGATGGGCGCAGACGGGCACACCGCCTCGCTCTTCCCTGGCTCCCCAGCCCTCGACGCCGATGAAGGGCAGTTGGTGGTGTTGAACGAGGATCCGACCGGTCGCAATCCCTATCAACGCATGACGTTGACATTTTCCGGCTTGGCCCGTTCGAAGCTCATCGTGTTCACGGTGGCCGGCGCGGACAAGCGAGACGCCATGCAAGCCATTGTCAACGGCGCCGATCTGCCGGCGGGACGGGTCACGGCCGAACGGGTGATCTGGCTCGTCGATCCGGAAGCCGCCCCCCGCTAGCGGGGGTGACCGCTCTCCTCAGAGGCGACGCGTGAAGAGGCGGTGGAGCAGTTCGGGCTGCTTCTCACGATCGGGGGTCCACGGTGCCAGCAGGCTGCGGTGCCCGGCCGCGGCCGCGGCGGCTCGCATCGCAGCCACGGGCCGGGCCACATCGCGTCCAAGCCGATGACAACGGCGCTGTACGATCTCCGGTTGCGCACCTCCTCCACCACAACCGATAGCACCGGCATTGACACTAGGTTGTCGATCTATGGCCCCCGACCTCTCGGACGTGACCTTCGACGAGTTGCTCCCACTCGCGGCTTCCGCCCGGGACGCGGCGTTCGGCACTCGGGTCACGTACTCCCCGAAGGTGTTCATCCCCCTCACCATGCTCTGCCGAGATCGCTGTGGCTACTGCACGTTCGCCAAGGCGCCGGCGCGAGTTGAGGCGCCGTACTTGAGCAGTGAGCAGGTGCTCGACATCGCCCGAGCCGGACTGGCCAGCGGATGCCGGGAAGCGTTGTTCACGTTGGGCGAGCAGCCCGAGGACCGGTATCCGGTGGCCAGGGAGTGGCTGGCAGCCCACGGCTACGCAACGACGGTCGACTACCTGGTCGCCATGTGCGGGTTGGTCCTGAAGGAGACCGGATTGCTGCCCCACGCCAATGCGGGCGCGCTCCGCGCTGACGATCTGGCCGCCCTCCGGGGCGTCTCCGCCTCCCAGGGCATGATGCTCGAGTCGTTGAACGCCGGGCTGGAGTGTCACCGGGGCTCCCCTGACAAAACGCCCGAGCGACGCTTGGCCACCCTCGAAGCGGCCGGCCGGCTGCAGATCCCTTTCACCACGGGGATCCTCGTCGGCATCGGCGAGTCCCGCGCCGATCGCGTCGAGGCACTGCGAGCGATCGCCGACGCCCACGGCCGGCATGGTCACGTCCAGGAGGTCATCGTCCAGAACTTCCTCCCGAAGACGGACACGGCCATGCACCGCTGGCCGGCCTGTCCTCCTGAGGAGTTCCTGTGGTCGATCGCCGCCGCCCGGGTGATCCTTCCCCCGGACATTCACGTCCAAGCGCCACCCAATCTGTCCGAGGATTTCGGCCGTCTGCTGGATGCGGGCATCGACGACTGGGGAGGCGTGTCCCCGGTGACCGCCGACCATGTCAACCCCGAGCGGCCGTGGCCGGCTCTCGACCGTTTGCGAGAGGTCACCGAAGCGGCTGGCTTCTCCCTTGCCCCTCGCTTGACGGTTTACCCCGAATTCGTCTCGGCACCCGGACGGTGGCTGAACCCCGCCCTGCACTTCGCCGTCCTCGACGCCTCCGACGCCGACGGCCTGTGCCGCGAACCGGGAGAGCGCTGGTACTCCGGCGCCGATGAACAACCTCCCGCTCTCCTTCCCGCCCCGGCGCGCGCGGGCGGTCGGGTTGGCGAAGTGTTGGCCGGCGTGCTGATGGGCCAGGAGGCCGGGATCGACGAGCTCGTCATCCTGTTCTCGGCCCGAGGTCCCGAAGTGGCAGCCGTGGCCGAGGCGGCCGATGAGTTGCGACGCCAGGCCGTCGGAGACGTGGTCACCTTCGTCGTAAACCGCAACATCAACTACACGAACATCTGCACGTTCAAGTGCCGGTTCTGCGCGTTCTCCAAAGGTCCTCTATCCCTCAATCTGCGCGGCGATCCCTATCTGCTGGAGGTCGATGAGATCACCCGCCGGGTCGCCGAGGCCGAGGCACGGGGCGCCACCGAAGTCTGCTTGCAAGGCGGGATTCACCCCAACTTCGACGGCGACTACTACCTCGACGTCATCCGGGCCGTCCGTGACGCATCCCCTCGCATCCATATCCACGGGTTCACAGCTCTGGAGGTCACCGAAGGCGCCAAGCGTCTTGGCGAACCGCTCGGCCAGTACCTGCGCCGCCTCATGGACGCCGGGCTGAAGACGTTGCCGGGCACGGCCGCGGAGATACTTGACGACGAGATCAGAGCCGTGCTGTGCCCCGACAAGATCAACACCGAAGAATGGCTCTACGCCCACCAGACGGCCCATAGCGTCGGATTGCAATCAAACATCACCATCATGTTCGGTTCCATTGAACAGCCTGTTCACTGGGCCCGCCACATGGTGCGGACCCGCGAACTGCAGAAAGTCACGGGTGGCTTCACGGAGTTCGTGCCACTTCCCTTTGTTCACATGGCCTCCCCGATCTACCTGCAGCACCGGGCCCGACGGGGGCCAACGTTTCGCGAGACGCTGCTCATGCATGCTGTCGGTCGCATCGCCTACCACGGCTGGATTCCCAACATCCAGGTTTCGTGGGTCAAGGTCGGCGCGCCTGGCGCTCAGCAGATCCTCCAAGCCGGCGCCAACGACCTCGGCGGCACCCTCATGGACGAGAACATCTCCCGTGCCGCCGGCGCCAGTCATGGTCAGCTCATGGAGGAACCCGAGTTCCGCGACATCGTCGAGCCCCTGCACCGAACCCTCGAGCAGCGGACCACCCTGTACGGCCGGGTGGCGACGGCGTAGTGCCGGCGCAGTAGCGAGGACGGATCCGGTGGGTCGATCGACGGGAGGGCTGTTTGGGGCCGACGCAGCCATCCGCAAAGTGAACGGCGAAGCGGTGCTGCTGGTCGGCGGCGGTCGCGCCCTCCTCATGCAGCTGGCCCATCCCCTCGTGGCGCGAGGCGTCGCGGAGCACAGCGGCTTCCAGGCCAATCCGTTCGCCCGGCTCCAGCGCACGCTTGCGGCCGTCTACGCCATTGTCTTCGGGACAGAGGAGGAAGCCAGGCAGGCGGTCGACACGGTGCGGGCCGTGCATGACCGCGTGCGCGGTCCGGGTTACGAGGCCAACGACCCGCGGTTGCTCCTTTGGGTCCATGCCACGCTGGTGGACACCGCCCTGCGCGTCTACAGCCGCTTCATCGGCGCCCTGAGCCAGCGGGAGGCGGAATAGTTCTACGCCGAGTCGACGCTCGTGGCCGAATTGCTGGGGGTGCCCGTGGCCGTCCAGCCGTCAACCCTCGCCGAGTTCCGCGCCTACGTGCGAACGATGGTCGGCACCCTGGAAGTGGGCGACGACGCCCGCCGCTTGGCTCGAGCGGTGCTGCACCCCAGACTCCCGTGGCCCGTGGCGCCGATGGTTGAACCGGCCGCCGTGCTCGCTCGGCAGGTCACCGTGGGGCTCCTGCCTCCGCCGCTGCGCAAGGGTTATCACCTGTCCTGGGATCTGGGCCGAGAAGCCCTGCTCCTGGCCGCCGGCGTCTCGGCCAGAACGGTGCTTCCGCGCCTTCCCGCCGTGGCTCGGCGGGTGAGGGTCAGCTGAGCCCGCGCTACCGCTCCCACCATTCTTCCGGCAGCTTGGCCTCGATGGCCCGGATGTTGGCCCGCACGCATGCAGGGCACTGATACACGGTGCGGCCGGCCTCGACGGCGAAGGACCACCCGTCCGGGAGCCCGCCTTCAGGCGCCTCACCCGGGCCACCGCAGCGGGAACAGTGACGGCTCATGCCCCTACCGTATCGGCGTGCCAACCTTGCGGTTATGAGCGATTCCCTCCCCCGCCACCGCACCGGCCAGCCGGACCTCGACCAACGGCTCGTCGAGTTGCTGGACGCCGTGGATGCGACCGAAAACCGGGACCAGCTCTTCGAGATGCTGGCCACCATCGTCCACCTGGCCGAGGACAGGACCGATCGCCTCGACCTGAAGATCACCAATGCCGCCCTCAAGGAGATGCGGGAGGCGTTCCGCGTCTTCGCCCCGTACCGCCATCTCCGCAAGGTCACCATGTTCGGGTCGGCCAGAACGCTGCCTGACGACCCGCTCTACGCCCAGGCGAGGGACCTAGCCGCCGCCCTGGCCGAGAAAGGCTGGTCGACGGTCACCGGTGCCGGCCCGGGGATCATGGCGGCCGGCCTGGAAGGCGCCGGGCGGGAGCGGTCCTTCGGGATCAACATCCGGCTCCCCTTCGAGCAGGGAGCCAACCCGTTCATCGCCCAGGACCCGAAGCTGGTGGAGATGCGGTACTTCTTCACCCGCAAGCTGATGCTCATCAAGGAGTCGGATGGCTTCGTCGTCCTTCCCGGCGGATTCGGCACCCTCGACGAATCCTTCGAGCTGTTGACCCTGCTGCAGACCGGCAAGTCTGAGCCGGCGCCACTGGTCCTGTTGGAGGTGCCCAGCGGCAGCTATTGGGAAGCCTGGGATCGCTTTGTCACCGGCGAAGTCGCCGCCCGGGGATTTATCTCCAGCGAGGACTCCGCGCTCTACAAGATCACCGACAACGTGGAGGACGCCGCCGCCGAGATACTCGGCTTCTATCGCAACTACCACTCCATCCGCTGGGTGGGTCACCAGCTGGTCATCCGCCTGCGGGCTCAACCGACCGAAGAAGAATTGGCGGCTCTGTCGGAAGAGTTCGCCGACGTCACCCGAGGCGGCGTCATCAAGGCCACCGGACCGCTTCCCCCCGAGACCGCCGGAGACGACCACGTCGATTTGCCCCGGATCACAGCGCGCTTCGACCGCATGTCCTACGGCCGGTTGCGGGTCCTGATCGATCGCCTGAATAACCTCCCCACCGCGCCACCTCTGCCGTAGTGGCGTGCCCCACTAAGCGTTCATTCCAGGTCATTCGGCTCGCGCAGGATCGCGATCGCCCTCTCCACCGCCCGGCGGGCTCTGGTCAACCGACGCTCGTCGACGGGAAGCTCCGTTCCCCCCGCATCGATCGATTCCCGCAGGCGCACGATGGCCAGATCCGCGAGTTCCTCGGCGATCACCTCCAGGTGGGAACGAATCTCCTGGAATTCACCTGCCATCGAACGCCGCTTCGAGCAGTTCCACGGGATGACGTACGTCGAGGCCGGCCCGCCTGAGGTGTAGCGCGCATCCCGGATTGGCGCTGGCCACGACGGTTGCGCCGCTGCGAGCGATCGAACCTAGCTTCAAGTCACGGATGGCAGCCGCCATCTCCCCGTGGAAGGCGGCATAGGCACCGCCGGCGCCACAGCACAAACCCTCGTCGTCGAGCTCCACCAGGTCGTAGTAAGGCGCCAGAACCGTGCGGACATGGGCGGCGGCGTGCTGGACGTGACGCAAGTGACAAGGGTCTTGCACCGCGACGGCCCAGTCCGGTCGCGGGCGTGGCTCGGGCAGGAAAGCGGCACGTTCGGCCAGCCACTCGTTGATGTCGCGCACCCGGGCCGCGAATCCGACTGCCTCCGGCGTCCCGAGCAGATGCGCGTAGTCCTTCAACGCGGCACCACAACCGGCCGAGTCAACGACGATCGGGGCATCGCCTGGCATGCTGGCCATGACCGACCGGGCCAGCCGCTGGGCCGGTTGAATGAGACCGGCATGCACGTGCAGTGCGCCACAACAGTCGGCGCCTCGTTGCGGTAGGGCCACCGTCGCGCCAGCGCGCTCCATGACCCGAAGGGAAGACGCGTGAACCGGCCGCATCCATGCATCCATCACGCAGCCAGTGAACAGCCAGGCCTCAACTGCGCCCGGGGGCGCCGGTCGCGCCGGGCGAAGGCGAGCCTGGCGCATCGGCAACGGTGGCAACCCGAGCCGGTGGGGAACAAGCCGCAGGCGTTGGCCGACGGCGCCTAACCGTGACAGCGCCACCAGGAGGCGGTGGTGTCCGAGCACGGCGTAGGCCATCCGCCGCCACCACGGCTGGTATCGCGTGGATCCGGCCAACGCCTGCCGGGCTCCTTCCATGAGCCGGCCGAAGGGCACCGCCGACGGACAGGCGGTCTCGCACCCACGGCATTGCACGCACAGGTCCATGAACCCCGTGAACGAGGCATCAAGGGGCGAGGTGCTGGCGTGGACGGCGCGCATTGCGGCGATGCGGCCGCGCGGCGAAGCCGATTCCTCCCCCGTGACCCGATAGGTCGGGCAATGCGGAAGGCACAGCCCGCAGGACACGCAGGCCGCCAGATCGTCCTCATCGACGGGCAGCCTCATGGCTGTCTTCCTGGGTTCAGTCGTCCGGACGGATCGAAGCGCGACTTCACCTCGGCGCCGAGCCTGGCTGTGACCGGGTCCGGATGGGACGCAACGGCGGATTCCGATGGAGCGAGCAGGTGCACCGTTCCGACACCAAACTCGGCCAGATACGAGCCGGGCGATCGGACCGCGCACCACGACCGCAACTGGCCCGGACGAACAGAGATCCGGCCGCCCGTCGGCAAGGGCGGCGAGCCGGTTACCTCGGCGAACCCAGGTCCAAGCCGGGCGGCTTCCGCATCGACGTCGCCCGGATGGCCCTCCAGGAGGATCCACGTGGTGGTCCCGTCCCAGAGAACGGAGGATGGCCTGTACAAGCGGGCGCGGGCTTGGAAGGGGTCGCCGGAGCCAGCCAGCCACCGTCGGGCCAGCGGGACGGGCTGGACGCGAAGCACCACCTCGGAGAGGAGGCCGAGCGTGCCCAGGGAGCCAACCAGGAGGCGGCACAGGTCGTACCCGCTCACGTTCTTGACGACCGGTGCCCCCGCTTTGATCAGCGTGCCATCGGCGGACACGTAGACGATCTCCAACACGGCGTCGCGCACCGGGCCGTACCGCAATCGCCTTGGCCCGCTGTGCCCCACCGCGAGGACTCCGCCGACGGTTGCGTGAACCGCATCATCAGGGTCTAACGGAACCATCTGGCCAGCCTCGGCCAGAACCGCGTCCAATTCGGCGACGGTGGTGGCGGCGCGTACCCGCACGATCATCTCGGCCGGTTGGTGATCGACCACGCCGCCCGGCGCCACCACCTCGCGTGCGGTTGTGAGGGGAGGACCGCCGACCAGCCATTGGGTCCGTCCACCGACGGCGACCACCGGACCGGTTGGTCCGACCTCGGCGGCAAAGCGCTCAAGCACCGACGTCATACCCACGCGCCCTCGGGCACCGACTGCAGGTCGCCGCAGCGGGATCCGGCCGGAAGCACCTTGGTGGGATTGCAAACTCCGGACGGATCGAACGCAGCGCGCAATCGAGCCTGGGCGTCGAGGTCGGCCGCGCTGAAGATCATGCCCATGTAGTCGCGCTTCTCTAGGCCGATGCCATGCTCGCCGGAGAGGACACCACCGGCGGCCACGCAAACCTCCATGATCTCCTTTCCAGCCGCGAACACCCGATCGACGACTCCAGGGTGGCGGCGGTCGAACAACAACAAGGGATGCAAATTCCCATCCCCGGCATGGAACACGTTCATCACCGCCAGCCCATGCCGTTCGGCGATGGCGTTGACCTGCCGGAGCACGTCAACCAGCTTCCCTCGAGGTACGACCGCATCGTGGAGGTAGTAGTTGGGCGCGATGCGGGCGATGGCCCCGAAGGCCGACTTGCGTCCCTTCCAAAGAAGGGCGCGCTCGGCCGGATCGGCGGCGACTCGTATGGTTCTGGCGCCATGGGCAGCCACCACCTCAGCAACGGTAGCGGCCGCGGCATCGACACCGGACGGCAGTCCGTCTACCTCGACCAGAAGGACCGCAGCCGCATCCAGCGGAAAGCCGGCATGCACGTACTCCTCGACGGCGCGCGTGATCGGGGCGTCCATCATTTCGAGCGCCGCCGGCACCAGACCGGCGGCGATGATGCCGGTCACGGCCGCGGCGGCGTCATCGATGGACATGAAGTCAACGAGGAGGGTCCGGACCGTCGGGGGCAGCGGTGTGAGGCGCACCGCTATGCGGGTGGCGATTCCCATCGTCCCCTCGCTTCCAACGAAGGCGCCGCGTAGGTCGTATCCGCCCGGATCCGGGTCGAGTCCGCCCAGCATCGCCACCGAGCCGTCCGCCAGCACGACTTCGACGGCGAGGACGTGGGCGCTCGTCACCCCGTAAAGGAGGCAGTGCGGTCCCCCTGAGTTGTTGGCCACGTTTCCTCCGACCGAGCACGCCTGCTGGCTCGAAGGGTCGGGGGCGAAATGCAGGCCAAGGTGGGCAACGGCCCGCGACAGATCAAGGTTGAGCACGCCCGGTTGCACCCATGCCACACGCTCTTCAGCGTCGATCTCCAGGATGCGATTCATCTTGGTGGTGACGACGACGACCGGGTCAACACCGTCGGCGGACACGGGAACAGCTCCGCCTGCCAGTCCCGTACCCGAGCCTCGGGGAATGACGGCCCGGCCGTGAACCCTCGCCACTCGCACGGCCGCTTGAACCTCAGCGGTGGTCGTCGGGAAGCACACCGCGGCCGCCCGACCCTCGATCATCGACGCGTCCCGGGCATACAACGCGACCTCGAGAGGATCGGCCCGCACCCGCTCAGGAGACAGCTCCGCACCGAGGTCGGCCAGCAATGCGGCCAGATTCATGCTTCCACCCTCGCGCAGCTGAGTACGGTCCGCACCGATCCCGATCACTACCATGCCCTCAGTGGGCCACGGCAAGAAGAACTCAAAGACGTCCATCCCGGTCGCCAATGCCCACGAGTGGGTGTCCTTCCCCGATCCGGAGGAGGAACGGACCTGGCTGTTCGACGTCACCTTCCTCCTCAGCGGATGGACCTGCATCTTCGGTCACGGGTGCCAAGGTGTCCTGACCGGTCCGACCCCCGAGCTGGAACAGGGATGCTGTTCTTACGGCGCCCACTTCACCGACGGCGAGGACCTGGCCCGCGTCGAAGCCGCCGCCAAGACCCTCACTCCCGACCAGTGGCAGTTTGCGGCCAAAGGCCGCCGAACGGGAGCCGTCAAGGAAGGCAAGGGCGGCGAGATGGTCACCCGACTGGTCGACGGCGCGTGCATCTTTCTGAACCGGCCCGAATTTCCGGGTGGGGCCGGCTGCGCGCTGCATAGAGCCGCCCTGGAGACCGAGCGCCGTCCGCTCGACCTGAAGCCGAATGTGTGTTGGCAGTTGCCGTTGCGCCGCGAGGACGCCGTCGAGGATGACGGACACGTGACCTCGCGGATCGTGCAATGGGATCGGCGCCATTGGGGCGAGGGCGGCGCCGAGTTCCACTGGTGGTGTACCGAGGCATCTGACGCCTTCATCGCCTCGGTCCCGGTCTACCGGCAGCTGCGCGAGGAATTGACCGAAATGGTCGGCGCCGAGGTGTACTCCCTACTCGCCGCCTACCTCGATGTTCGCCGGCGCGATCATCCCCTGGCCCATCCCGCCGTGCGGGTCAAATGAGCACTTCAGGAACCGCCACGGCCGGCCGACCCAGCACGGGTGGAGGTCCTCGCTACTATCGCCTACCTCTACCGGTTGACCGGCGCGTCACACGCGGCGGTTCTCGGCGTCGCGCTCGGCCTCCTCTCCCTAGTCGGTTTCGGCGATGCGCTCGTGCTGCGACTGTCCCGCCGTATCGCCGCTTCGCTGATGCGGAACCCGGCCCCGGCCGTGGCCGGCGCTGAAGACCACACCGAGTTACCCTCCTCGGCGCCCTAGGGCTCGTTACGGGCCGGCCCGGCCCGGTTCGCCCCAGCCCTGCTCGTGCGTCTCCTCGTCTTCGGTGGCCAGGCACCACGAAGCGTGCTCGCCCTCGGGGTCAGCGCCGCACTCGGGGCAGGGTTCGACCACGACTTCGTTAGATCGCTTGAGCGCGCGCGCTTCCTCGAAGCGGCGGTGCCGACCCTTCTTCACGTGCTGCTCCGGTCTGCGAGACGTCCGTGACGCATGGAGTGTATCCGGGTAGCCCGGGCTCCGTTAGCGCCGCGGGTAGGGTGGCGGACATGGCCGAGGAGTTCGATGCCGCTGCCATGATCCAGCGGTTCCAGGAGCGGGCTCGGTCGGTGAAGCGGCGCGGGATCCCGCCGGTGGAGGGCCCGGAGCGCAAGCGGTTCATCGAGCAGGCCCAGCTCGATTTCATGGACTTCGCCATGCTCGGCGATGCCACGGCCACGTTGGAGGACGGGATTCTCACCCTTCGTGTCGATCTGCGCCCTTCAGACGGTCAAGGCTCATGACCAATCCGGCTCCGTGGTGGACGTCGGCCGTCGTCTACCAGATCTACCCGCGGTCCTTCCTCGATCGCAGTGGAGACGGGATCGGCGATCTGGCGGGGATCCGCGACCGGCTCGACTACCTGCAATGGCTCGGCGTGGACGCCATCTGGCTGTCGCCGTTCTACCCCTCCCCCATGGCCGACTTCGGGTATGACGTCTCGAACTACGTCGACGTGGACCCGTTGTTCGGCACCCTGGCGGAGTTCGACGTATTGGTTGACGAATGCCACCGCCGGGATCTCAAGGTGATCGTCGATTGGGTGCCGAACCACAGCAGCGATCAGCACCCGTGGTTCATCGAGTCCCGCTCGTCTCGTACCTCCGAAAAGCGGGACTGGTACTACTGGCGGGACGGGACCCGAGACCGCCCTCCCAACAACTGGCGGGCGGCCTTCGGGGGCCGGGCATGGACGTGGGATGAGGCCACCAGCCAGTGGTACCTCCATCTCTTCCTCCCGGAGCAGCCGGACCTCAACTGGGGTAACCCCGAGGTGCGGGAAGCCATGTACGGCACCCTGCGGTTCTGGCTTGACCGGGGGGTGGATGGCTTCCGGATGGATGTGATTCACGGCATCGGCCGCGATCCGTTACTCCCCGATGCTCCCTACGACGTCGAGCGGGTTCCGTGGTCGTCACAGAACGACCACGAGCTGACGCATGAGTATCTCCGGGAGATCCGCAAGCTCATCGACGCGTACCCGGGCGACCGGGTGGCCATCGGCGAGGTCTTCCTGTTGTCGACCAGGAAGGTGGCGACGTACTACGGGCACAACGACGAATTGCACCTGTCGTTCAACTTCCCCCCGCTGTACGCCCCGTGGACCGCGGACGCGTGGCGCCGCCGGGTGGACCGGGTCGTCGAGGAGTTCGATCCGATTTCCGCCTGGCCCACCTGGGTGCTCTCGAACCACGACAACCCCCGGCACCGGACCCGCTACGGGAGCGAAGCCCGGGCGCACGCCGCGGCGGTACTCCTGTTGACCCTGCGGGGGACGCCCTTCGTCTACGCCGGCGAGGAACTCGGTCTGGAGGACGCCAAGATCCCTGCCTCCGCGAGAGTCGACCCTGGCGATCGGGACGGCTGCCGGGCGCCCATACCGTGGGACGGATCGGCCGCACATGGATGGGCCGGCGGCTCGGAGGCGTGGCTGCCCTGGCCGCCGGACTCCGAGTCCCGCAACATGGAGGCGCTCCGGGATGATCCCGCGTCGATCCTCTACCTCTACCGGCGCCTTCTCGTCGCCCGCAGGGGATCGCCCGCGCTTCGTTCTGGCTCCTGGCAGGCGCGTCCCGCCCCCCAGGGCGTGCTCGCCTACCAGCGGAACTCGCCGGACGGGACGGACAGCCGCACCATCCTGATCAACTTCACCGAGCACCCGTGGCCCGTTCCCGTCCGGATCGCGGATGCGATTGTCGAGATCGCCAGCGACGGAGTGGGTGAGGGCCTCCCCTACGGCGGCACGCTCGCACCTGATCAGGCGCTGATCCTGCGCTGACGTCCTCTTAGGCGACCGGATCGGAATCGCGGGGCGGCCACGGTCGACGCGACCGCTGCTCCAGGACCAAACCGCCTTGTCCATCGAAAGCCAACGCCGCGTCGCCAGAGGTCAGACGACGCACCGGCTCGCCGACCACGCTGGCTCGCCAGCCGGCGAGGAGCCGAGCGTCCTCGTCGCCGCGTAGCAATGCCACCAGGTCGCTGCGGGTGGCGAGCAGTCCGGCGTCGATATGGAGATCGCGGGCCATCTGGGCCACCCAGGCGGCGGTCAGCGCGACCGCTGGCCGCAACTCTTTGCCTACCTCCTCGGCCGGGGGCAGTCGCAGCTTCGACTCGGGCAACGACCTCCCGTCGGTGATCACGGCGAGGAGCTGATCGCCGAGCGGGCCTTTGAGGTGCCGACCGTCGATGCCACGCACCTCGCGGAGATCCGTCGCCGACTTCGGCGGTCGCTGCGCGATCGAGAGGAGCGACAGGTCGGGAAGGACGAAACGGGCCGGGATGTCGAGTTCCATGGCTCTGCGTTCTCGCCATGCAGCCACGCTTTGGGCCACTCCCCGAGAGCTGCCGCGCAGTTGGCGGGTATCTCGCGGTCGCCACCAGGCCAGATCGGGGTCTTGGGGCCCGCGCCCTCGTTGCAGCAATCCCGCGCATTCCTGTTCGGCCCAGCCAAACCGGTCCCGGGCCTCCAGCTGGGCCGTGAGCGCGTCAGCCAGCTCGAGCAGATGAGCCACGTCCGAGGCGGCATACTCCAGCTGGCCAACGGTCAGAGGTCGGCGGGACCAGTCGGTGAGCCGATCCCCCTTCGGCAGCCGCAGGTGCAGCACCCGTTCCGTCAGGGAGAGCAACGACGGCGTGCCGTGTCCCAGGAAGCCAGCCGCCACCTGGGTGTCGAGGATCCGGGCGGGCACCGTCCCGCACGCCCGCTCGAGCACCTCGAGATCCTGGTCGGCCGCATGGAGGATGGCCGTGGCCGGTCCTTCCAACAGCCGGGCCAGTGACGAAAGATCGACCGCCAGCGGATCGACGATGGCCAGCCCGTCAGCCCAGGCCAGCTGCACAAGGGCGAGGCGCGGATAGTACGTGCGCTCGCGGTGAAACTCGGTGTCGACTGCGTACCGATCGACGGCGGCCAGCCTGGCCATCAACTCTTCGAAGCCAGCCTGATCTGCCACCCACTCGGTCGCCGTGGTCGGGGTGCTCACTCCTGGGGCGCCCCTCGCCGGTCGCGAACGCCCCGGGTCGAGATCTCCAGTGAGCGCAGGGTCACGGGTCAAGACGGTAGTGCAGAGGCTGGACAGGGCCGGCCGTAGGTGTCGTTACCCGCCGTAATTCATGCGGGTGTCCTCCATGCGCAGCACGCCGGTGTCTCCCGGTTTCAGGAAGTTGGCATCGACCACCTCGCCGACAAACAGGGTGTGCTTTCCTACCTCCGCGGCCTGGCGAACCTCGCACTCCAGGTACGCCATCGCCTGATCGAGGATGGGCGCACCGGTCCTTCCGTCGTGAAAAGGAAAACCATTCGCCGTCCCAGCCTCGAGATCGATCTCGACCGGTTTGACGAACTTGCGGACGATGGCGCGATCCTCACGGTCGATGAGGTTGACGGTGAAGACGCCGGCCTCGTCGATCAGCTGATGCGTGATCGCCGTTTTCTCCACGCTGATGGCGAGCATTTTCGGTTCGAAAGCGGCCTGGGTGGCCCAGTTCAAGGTCATCAGGTTGCGACGGGCCCCGGATCGGCTACCGACGACGTACAGGCCGGACGGCATGCTCCACAGGACTCGCCGGCGCAGCTTGTCGTATTCCACAGGGTCGGCACCCTCAGGGAAGGGTCCGATTAATTCCTCGCTCGCTCCGGCCATGCGGGCGACCATAACCGCCGGACCATGCCGGGTACGCACGCGGAGATTCTTGGAATCCACACCTTCGCCACTGGTTTCCCACAGGCGGGACTCCGTACGATCGCGGTATTGGCCAAAGCGCAGACAATCGAGGTGGGCGCGCCCCCCATGTCTCCGCTCGGCGAGATCGACCAGCCGGTGCTTCAGCTCTTTGCCATGGTCAGCGAGGGTCTGGCCGCCGCCACCGCCGCCTTTCGGGATAATGACAGGGACGCGGCCCGAGCGGTCGTTGCGGCCGAACAGGAGATTGACTCGCTGGAGCTCCGGATCGAGGAGCTCATCCAGCGGGAGCTGGCCAACGGGCCGAACTTGGTGTCAGGAACTCGTCACCTGGTGGCTGTCCTCCGTATCGTCCCCGAGCTGGAACGCAGCGGGGATGTGGCGCGCCGGGTGCGAGACCTCTGCGTCATCGAGCCGGAGATGACTCCATGACCGACTCAGGTCCCCTGTCGATCCTCTCGGCCGTTTACCAGCATCTGCGCAAGGCCCAGGCCCCCCTGGGGCAGCGGGGCGCGCCCGACGCGGTCAGCCGAGGCCAGCATCACCTTCAGCAAGTCGACGAATTGTTGGCGCAGGGTGTCGACGAGGCCGTCACGGACGTGGAAACCCTGCAGGCAATGGTGGCCTTGCGCAACACCCCCTTAGGAGCCGAGGCTCCAACCAACCTGACTGAACTTCGCCGCTGTGGCCCCCCAAGTTGCGTCATAGCCACGATACAAGCGACCGCGATCAGAGCGACGAGCAGGGCGTACTCAACGGAGACTCGCACCACGTGCCGTGCTCGTAAACCGAGTGTGGACATATCGGACACAGAGCACTACTCTCGACTCTGCCCGTAGCCAGAGGTGTTGCCTGGCGCGTTCATTCCGCTCCATGCGCCTCACTATTCGCCCACTGCGGCTCCGTGTAGGTCGTCGTTACCTCGATGTCGCGGTCGTACCATAGGTGCTCGTGGCCAGCCGCACGCATCCCACCCAGGACGAGGCCGTAACCGCGCTGGCGCGGCGGATCGCCGAACTCGGATCGGGCCAACAGGCGCGCGTGTATCGCATGTCGTGGTGGAGCGACAGGATGCTCGGCTGGGCCATGTCCCACCCGTCTTTCAAGACGCAGCTGTTCCGGTTCGTCGACGTGTTCCCGGCGACCAAGGGCGACGCCGACGTTCTGCGCCACGTTCGAGAGTATTTCGATGGTCCGGACATGCCACGGGCGTTGGACCTCGGCATGGGACTGGCCGACCACCTACCGCTCGGCGGGCACATGACGGCCTCTATCGCGCGTCGCAACATCACCCGCATGGCCGAGCAGTTCATTGTCGGCACCGGCCCGAGTGACGCGGTGGACGGGCTGCATGCACTCTGGCGGGCGGGAAGCGGCTTCGTCGTCGATCTCCTTGGCGAGAAGACCGTCACCGAGGCCGAGGCCGACCGCTATGCCGCTCGGATGAACGAACTGGTCAGCGCCCTCCTCGACGCCACCGCGGGATGGGCGCCCGACGATCTGCTCGAGCGCGACGACCTTGGCCCGTTGCCCCGGGTGGCCGTCTCCATCAAGCCCACGGCCCTGGCGTCGCTCTACGGCCCGCTCACGCGCCAGGACGGATTGGCGCAGGCCAAGTCCCGACTCCGGCCCATCCTGCGAATGGCCGCCGAGCGGGGCGCGCAGGTGTGGTTCGACATGGAGCAGTACGACGCCAAGGATCTGACGCTGCAACTGTTCCGCGAGATCTGCGACGAGCCGGGAATGGCTGCCCTCGACGCCGGCTGCGTGATCCAGGCCTACCTCCGCGACAGCTACGACGACGTCGCCGACCTCATCGCCTGGTCGGCGGCGCGGGTCGCCAAGGGCGGCACGATGGCCGCGGTCCGCCTCGTCAAAGGCGCCTACTGGGATGCGGAGACCATCAAGGCCAGAGCCGAAGGCTGGCCCATCCCGGTGTACCAAGACAAGGCACAGACCGACGTCAACTACGAGCGATGCACGCGGCTCCTACATGATCACCACGGGACGGTGCGGGCCGCGTTCGGGTCTCACAATCTTCGATCGCTGGCCTACGCCGTCGAATCGGCGCGCGAGCGCGGCATCCCCGACGCCGGCTACGAGCTGCAGATGCTCTATGGCATGGCCGAGCCAATCCAGGCGGCCATCCGGCGGCTGGGGTTGCGGCTGCGCATCTACGCTCCGGTCGGCGAGCTGGTTCCTGGCATGGCGTACCTGGTGCGCCGCCTCCTGGAGAACACGTCGAACGAAAGCTTTGTACGGGCCCGATTCGCCGAGGGCCGGCAGTTGGACGGCCTGATCGCCGCGCCGGTGGCCACCGACCTGCCGGGCGCGGCCCATCCCATCCGGCAACCGCCAACGGATCCGGCCGACCCGCGGCCCTATGACCCGGAACCGCCGGCCGAGTGGCGCCGCGGCGAGGTCAGAGCGGACTTCTCGGCCGCCGTGCGAGGGGTTGGGGAAAGGGGTCTCGGTATCGACGTCCCCGCGGTGTTCGGTGGCCGCCGCGTGCACACGAAGGCCACCATCGCGTCGGTAGACCCGGCCTCGCCCACGACCGTGGTCGCCACGTCCGCCTCGTGTGGTGAGGCCGAGGCGGACGCGGCCGTGGCCGCGTGTCTGGCCGCGTGGGGGACCTGGCGACGGACCCCGGCCCGGGAACGAGCCGCCGTGCTCTTCCGTGCGGCCGAGTGGCTGCGGGCCCGTCGTCACGACGTGGCCGCGTTGGAGGTGTTCGAGGCGGGCAAGCCCTGGGCGGAAGCCGACGGCGACGTCTGCGAGGCCATCGACTTCTGCGAGTACTACGGGCGGGAGATGCTGCGTTTGGACCGGGGCGGTGAGGTGCAGTCTCCTCCCGGTGAGCGGAACACGCTGAGCTACCAGCCGCGCGGTGTCGGCGTGGTCATCGCGCCGTGGAACTTCCCTCTGGCCATCCCGGCGGGCATGGTCACCGCCGCGCTCGTCACCGGCAACGCAGTGTGCTTCAAGCCCGCCGAGCAGACACCCGCCATTGCTTACCGGCTTGTCGAAGCCCTAGAGGCGGCGGGACTGCCGCCGGGCGTGCTCTCCTTCCTTCCCGGTCTGGGTGAAGAGGTCGGGGCCAGGCTGGTGGAACACCCAGACGTGGCGTTCGTGACCTTCACCGGCTCAAAGGCCGTGGGTCTCGCCATCAATCAGATCGCCGCCGTCCACCGGCCGGGCCAGCGCCAGGTGAAGCGCGTGATCGCCGAGATGGGCGGCAAGAACGCCATCGTCGTCGACGCCGACGCCGATCTGGACCAGGCCGTGCCGGCCATCCTTGCCTCCGCCTTCAGTTTCAGTGGACAGAAGTGCTCGGCCGCCTCCCGGCTGGTCATCGTGGCGCCAGTACAGGATGAACTGCTCGCCCGCTTGGTGGGCGCCACCGCGCAGCTGCGCATGGGTCATCCCCGCGACATGGCGGTTCAGGTGGGACCCCTGATCGAGCCCGACGCGCGCGATCGAGTGTGCTCCTACGTGGAGCTCGCCGCCCGCGAGGGAACCGTCTTGACGGCGCCGGCCAGCGTTCCGGAGGAGGGGTATTTTGTAGCTCCGACCATTGTCAGTGGTGTGCCGAGAAACTCGCGGCTGGCGACCGACGAGATCTTCGGGCCCCTGCTGACGGTGTTTACGGCCGCCGACATCGACGAGGCCCTCGCTATGGCCAACGACACCGAATACGCGCTCACCGCCGGCATCTTGTCGCGGTCCCCGGCCACCATCCGTCACCTGTCGGCGGAGTTGCAGGCGGGCAACGTCTATGTCAATCGAGGCATCACCGGTGCAGTGGTCGGCCGGCAACCGTTCGGCGGATACGGGATGTCGGGGGTCGGCTCGAAGGCCGGTGGCCCCGACTACCTCATGCAGTTTTTGGAGCCGTGCGTGGTCACCGAAAACACGCTGCGCCAAGGGTTTGCGCCGGACGAGCTCAGCGACTGGCCGGGCTAGTCGTCTACGTAACTCGCGCCGGTCCCTCTGCGTAGTCCCGCCAATGGCCGGACTCGACGGCTTGTCGGAGACGGTCGACACCATCCCAGACATCGACGAACCGGGTGTAGGCGGCGGCCGGTCCGAACCGCAGCACGTCAGGGGGACGGAAGTCCGGCACGACGTGGTGGCGATCGATGAGCGCCTGGCAGAGCCGCCATGCCAGAGGGTGTGCCAACGCCACGTGACCGCCTCGGCGCGACGCCGCCCGCGGGGAACCAAGGCGAAAGCCGAGGGGTGCCAGCCGATCATCGAAGAGATCGACCACCAGATCGGTGAGCCGCATGCTCTTGGCGCGCAGGCGTTCGATACCGGCCGCGGCCAGCAGCTCCACGCCCTCCTGCACGGCGGCCATACCGAGCACGGCCGGTGTCCCCGATACCCATGCCCCGATACCCTTCGCCGGCAGGTAGCCGGGACCCATCTCGAACTGGTTGCGCTGGCCGAACCATCCCCAGATGGGCTGGTGCGCGCCGAGATGCTGGAAGGCGCGCCGGGCGTAGATGAAGGCGGGCGCGCCGGGCCCGGCGTTGAGGTACTTGTATGTGCACCCCACCGCCAGTTCGGCGCCGGAGCCCTCGAGGTCCACGGATAACGCACCGACGCTGTGGGAGAGATCCCAGAGCATCACCGCTCCACTCCGGTGGGCCACGGCGGTGATGGCCGGCATATCCGCCAGCGCACTCGATCGGAAGTCAACGTGAGAGAGAAGCACCAGCCCGACGTGGCCGTCTCCGCAGGCTCGTGCGATGTCGTCCGGTTCCGGGCCGTTGACGGGATCGACGTCAACCAACCGCAGCTCCAGTCCACGCGCCGCGCACAATCCCTCCAGGACGTACCGGTCGGTTGGGAAATTGTGGCTATCGGTGACGACGGCGCGGGCATCAGGTCGCGCCTCAAGGGCGGCCGACGCCGCCTTGTAGATGTTCACGGTCGTGGAGTCGGCCAGCACCACCTCTCCTGGCCCCGCGCCCACAATCGTCTCGGCAATCCGATCTCCTATCGCTCCGGCCAGCTCCACCCACGCCGACCAGCTGCCCACTAGCCCTGCCCCCCATTCGTCTTCGACGACGGCACGGAGTCGTTCGATGGTCGCCACCGGCAGGCGGCCGAGCGAGTTGCCGTCCATGTAGATCGTCTCGTCGGCGATCAGGAACCGCTCTCGGAACGCGGCCAGCGCGTCCGCCTCGTCAATTGCGGCGGCCTGGATGCGCTCAATCACGTGACCACCGTAACGTCATGGGGTGGCTCTCGACCCGATGCAATTCCCGACCGGCACCTGCGATGTCCGGGGCTTCCCCCAGGTCTTCGCCCACCACGGCGTCGGGGGCGTACCTCTGCTGCTCGTCCACGGATGGCCGGAAACCCGGCGGATCTGGTGGCGCACGATCGGGCCGCTGGCCGAGGCCGGCTTCGAGGTGATCGCCCCCGATCTACGTGGCTTCGGTGATTCGGGACTCGGACCCGACGGCTTCCATGACGTACCCGCGCACAGCCGTGACCTGTATGCCCTCGCCCACGACCACCTCGGGCACGCCTCGGTCATCGCCGTAGCCGGAGACCTCGGCGGTCCCATCATCCAGGACCTCTCGCTGCGCTATCCCGGTTTCGTCCAGCGCATGGTGCTGTTCAACTCGCCCCTTCCGTTTGTGAAAGAGGCCATGAGCGGCATGCGCACCCGCCCGCCCGTCGAAGCGAGCGACTACTTCGTTCGCCAGGGCACCGATCCCGATGGACTGGTCGCGGATCTCACCACGCCGCGGCAACGTCGTCGGTACATCGCCACCTTCTACACGTCCCGCTTTTGGGCCCACCCGGGGGCGTTCTCGGCCCAGGACGTCGAGTTCATGTCCGAACCGTTCGCGCGTGGTGAGCACCTGCGAGCCTCGTTCGGCGGCTACGAAAGCGTGTTTTCAGAGTCGGCCCGCAGCGAACCGTCCGCCATGTCGGCCCCGAACCCGACTCCGACGTTGATCCTGTTCGGGCCGTCCGATCATGTCCTCTATCCAGACTTCGACCGTATGGCCGCAGTCGTCTTCCCCAACCGGATGGGTCCGTTCCTTCTTCGTGACTGCGGCCACTTCGTGCAGTGGGAGGCCGCCGACATCCTGAATGGCGCGGTGGCGGGATACTGCCGCGATCTTCTGACCCGCGACCGGCCGGGGAGCTAGCCCTCTGCGGGCCGCCGCAACCAGTCGGGGTCGAGCTGAAGGAGGAACACCCGGCACCGCTCCGCTTCGTCCACCTCACCTATCGCTTCCGCCGCCCGGCGCAGCCCCTCGATGGAGCGGAGGAACCCCCGATTCTCCGGATGGCGCCAGCGCACATACCCGGAGCCTCGCCAGCCGGAGGCCCGCGCCGCGTCGAGTCCGCGGTGGTATCCGACCCGTGCGTAGGCATACGCCGCCACATCGTCGCCGGCTGCTGCGGCCAGCTCGGCGAGGCGGGCCCAGGCGTCGAGGTAGCGCGGCTGGGCGGCGGCCACGGCCGCCACGGCCCGCATGCGCTCCGCCGGCGGTTGCGCCAACGCCTGCTCCAGCGCCTGTTGGGCGGCGGCTGGGTGCGGGGCCAGCACCGTCTCCGGCAGCCCGGTCGTCAGGGGCACGTTCGTCGGATCGGACACCGGATGAGGCTACCTCCCCATGCTGGCCGTCCAGACCTGGCCGGCGGCCGGGTCGGCGAGGGCGATGTCCGGAGACGCCAAACTGATCGTCACGGTGGTGGGCGACCCGGCGTCGGCGGGCGGGGCCACCGCCGCCCAGTGCTGCCGGCCAGCCGGACTGGACCAGATGCGCAGCCGGCCCTGAACGGCCGCGGCCGCCACCATTATGCGATCGTCTCCAGCCAGGTCGATGCCGCGCTCGTCGTGTCCGGCGGCAGGCGCCGGCCCGCCCAGGACATGCGGCTTCCACGACCGGCCGCCGTCCGACGTCCACCACACCGTCAGGGCGCGGGTATCTCCGGACCAACCGAGGGCCGCCCCCGTCTGCCCGCCGATGGCGATCTGGTCAAGCGAACCCTGGCGTCCCGCCGGATCGGTATCGAGCGGCACGGTTGACCAGGGCCCGGTCCCCGAGGCCGCTCGCCACAGCGCCGGACGATCCGCGCCTGGCCGGCCGGCGAGCGTCACGATCGCCTGACCGGCCACAACGATCGTCGAGCCGCCGGTGATGGCCAAGGCGCGGACGAGCCCTCCACGCGGCGCGTGCAAGGCGGGATCGCGGTCCGTTCGCGTCCAGGCGGCGCCGTCATCGGAGGACCACACGGCCACGCCTTCCCCGCCCGGAGCGTCCCACGACCCGGCCACACCGAAGCCCGGACCGATAGCTACGACCCGACCGAACGTGAGCAGATCCGGACCGCCGAACAACTCGCGTCGAATCGGCACCTCGAGAAAAGGCCCCGCCCCAACCGCTCGCCACACCGTCGGCCGGGCGTTGCCGTGTAGCGGGCTTGGCCGGTTCCCGAGAGCCACGGTGACCTCGCCTCGGTGGGCCACGGACAGGATCCGGGAGTGGACACCGTCGGGCGTGATCGGGACCATGGCCCGGGCCTGCCAGGTTCGGGCGTCCGTTGAGCTCCAGACGGCGGGGGTGGGCTCGGATCCGTCGTCGGGCACCAGGGCGCCGCCGATCAGCCACGGCGGGCCGGCGTCGACGGCATTCACCTGCGCGTGGGTGCCTGCCGGCGCGAGGGCACCCGTGTCGACCCGCTGCCACGTCACGCGGGCCGCGGCGGTGGACGACGCCGTACATGCCGGCGTCACCAGGGCCAGGCAAGCAGTGGCTAACCGCTGGGATGTTCGTGGCCGCCGAGTGCTCCGTGGCCCCATTGATCGGAGACTACCGTCGGCACCCATGCCCGACGCCGCAGATTGCCCCTTCTGCAGGATCTGCGACGGCGCCGAGCAGTCCCACATCGTGCTTGATGAGGCTGAGGTACTGGCCTTCCTCGATCTGCGCCCGCTCTTTCCTGGACATGTCCTCGTGATTCCTCGCGTCCATTACGCCACCCTCGCTGACCTCCCCGTTGGATTGACCGGCCCGCTCTTCGCGGCCGTACAACGCGTGTCCGCGGCCGTGATGGCGGCGATGGGCGCGCACGGGACCTTCGTGGCGCTGAACAACGTGGTGAGCCAGAGCGTGCCTCACCTCCATGTACACGTGGTGCCCCGTCGTCGCAAGGACGGGCTCCGGGGGTTCTTCTGGCCCCGGCAGAGATATGCCAGCGAGGCCGAGATGGCATCCGTTGCGGCACTGATTCGAGACGCCGTGCCGCCCGCCGGTTAGTGCCGCTCCTTGCGGACAAGCCACCGGAACCGCTTGGCCCCTTCGAAGGCCACCTCGGCGGCCAGCTGCCCGATTGATGTCGAGAGGGTGGGATAGACGTGGATCAGGCTGGCCACCTCTGACAGCTTCAGCTCCTGGCCGATGGCGAGGGCCAGCTCATGGATCATCTCCCCTGCCGCCGGAGCCAGGATGTGCGCGCCGACCACCCGCCCCTTCTTGGCGGTCACGATGATGATGCTTCCGCTGGTGGCACTCTCGGCGCGGGCCCGGTCGGAGTGAGACAGATCGAGCCGCCAGACGTCGACATCGTCGCCGTATCTGTCCTCCGCCTCCGCGATGGTCAAGCCAGCATGAGCCAACTCGGGATCGGTGAAGGTGCACCAGGGCACGAGATCCGTCACTCGCCCCTTACCCGGGAAGAACATGTCCCGCACGGCGCGCACCGCCTCGTAGCCGGCGGAGTGAGTGAACAAGAAGCGACCGGCGGCGTCCCCCGCGGCGTAGATGGACGGCACGCTTGTCCGCATCCGTTCGTCGATCTCGATACCCCGGGGTCCGGTCTTCACGCCGACGTCCTCGAGGCCGAGGTTCTCGATGTTGGGCTGCCGGCCGACGGCCACGAGCAGCTCCTCCGCTGGCCATGTCGCCGGCAGACCCTCGTGCGTGCCGTGTACGACCTTTCGCCCGCCTTCGACACTGACGCTCGTCGTCTCGACGTTCACGAACAGATTGACGCCTTCGTCGAGCAGCTTGGCGGTGAGCACCGCCACCAGATCCGGTTCGTCACGCGGCAGGATCGTCCGACCCTTCTGCAGCACCGTGGTCCTGATCCCGAGTCGAGTGAAACCCTGAGCCAGCTCGACGGCAATCGGGCCACCGCCGATCATGGTTACGCTACGAGGCGCACGGTCGAGCTCGAACACACTCTCGCTGGTGAGGAAGCCGGCCTCAACCAGCCCTTCGAGCCGAGGAACGGCCGGGCGGCTGCCGGTGCAGAGCAAGATGAACCGGCTCCCCAACTCCTGCTGCGATCCATTGGCGGCGACGACCTGCACGGCGTTCGGTCCGGAGAGCCTGGCCGTGCCGCCGACGATTTCCACACCCATCGCCACATAGCGCTGTGGGTCATCGTCGGTGTCGGCCACCTCGGCCTGGACGGCACGGATGCGCTTCCACACCGCCTCGGTGTCGACGGCCGGATCTACGGCCGGCAAGCCATACCTGTCCGCGTTGCGCATGGTGTGAGCCGCCTTGGCCGACGCCAGCAACGTCTTGGAAGGTACGCAACCCGTCCACAGGCAGTCGCCTCCGATCCGGCCCCGCTCGACGACGGCGACGTGGAGGCCCAATGTGGCGGCGAACTCGGCCGACACCATGCCCGCCGAGCCCATGCCGACGATGACCAGATCGTACCGATGGGCCACGAACCAGCACTGTACGACGCCGGCACGCCACTGGTGGGATAGGGGCGCCCAGCCGGGAACGAATACGGCAGGCTGTAGCTATGGAACTTCTCCTCATCCGACACGCCGAGCCGCTTCGGGTGGTCGATGCTGACGGGCCGGCCGATCCCCGCTTGCACGAGCGGGGCGTCGCCCAAGCCCAGCGATTGGCGGCGTGGCTGGCCGAGGAGGAGCTGCACGGCATCTGGTCAAGCCCGATGCACCGGGCGCTCGACACCGCCGCGGCGGTGGCTCGGGTGCACAACCTGGCCGTCACCGTCGACGAGGAGCTGGCCGAGTTCGACCGCTACGCCAACAGCTACATCCCCATCGAAGAGCTGAAGGCGACAGGCGATCCTCGCTATCAGGTCCTGGTCGAGGGCCGGATCGACGAACTCGGCGTGACCGACCCCGAAGCATTTCGCGCCGCGGTCATCCTGGCCGTAGAACGGGCCATCGATGCCAACGCCGGGAAGACCGTCGCGGTCGTGTGCCACGGTGGCGTCATCAATCTGTACATCGGCCACATCCTTGGCATCGACCGAATGATGTTCTTCGAGCCCGCATACACGTCGGTGAGCCGGGTGGTCGCTTCTCGTTCCGGCGTCCGGTCCGTCCGCAGCCTGAATGAGGTCGCCCACCTCCGCCACACCGGACTGTTACTCAGCTGATCACGGACGGCGGCTCCGGTGCTGGTTGTCATACTGCCCGCACCCCGCCGGTTGGGGCCCGGCCATGCGGAGGAGTCTGCCCCACCGGTGGGATAGGGGCCCCAGGCGGGCAAATTACGCCGCGCGGCGGGGGCTGACGGCTTCGAGAAGCTCGGGGCCCCGGTTCCGCCCGGCGCGGTCGGCGAGAGCCAGCCCGGCCCACCACAATCCTCCCGCGTAGACCAGTCCGACGATGGCCTCGCCCAGGCGGGCCGCAGTCGATGGAGTCAGGGCCACCGCCAAGGCGACCGGCGCAACGAGCAGTCCCTCAATCGCGAGGGCCGTCATGCTCAGCAGCCCGACAATGCAGCCCTGGCCGCTACTCGTGGACCAGAGGTTCCCGGGATTGTCTGGAACCGGCACTGGCATGCGCACGGACGTCACATTGCCGACACCCAGCTGGACACCGATGGCGCCCACCGCCAGCACCATGGCCACGGCCAGGTCCGGCCAGCCGCCGCTCACGGCCGCGAGGATCACACCGGTCACGGCGACGACCGGCAGCGTGGTGAGCAGGATGCTCACGTTCTTGCCCGACAGGTCGGCGCGCAGATCGCTGCCGGCGGCCTCGTGCACCCACAACGCCGCGCCGTCGAGGCCGAAGTGGTTGAGAGCCCGATTGCCGACCCCCAAGGTGACCAGCAGGCAGGCGTACACGACGCCGCGATGATGGAGTCCGCCCCGGCTGATCACGCCGGCCAGGACGATGAAGGGCAAGAGCATGCCGCTAATCAAGGCCACCCGGCGCCGGGGCTCTCGCCAGCTGTAGCGGACCTCGCGGGCGGCCACCGCGCCGGGCCGGTTCCTCGGCAGGAGCCCCAGTCCCCCGCCGAACAGCGGCTCCACCGCCCGGCGCGCCGGGCGCGGGGCGGTAGCTCCGGCCTCGGCCGTCGTGTTGAGGCGGTCGAGGGTCACAGCCCACCACCACAGGAGCAGCCCAATGGTTACGGCCAGCCCGGCGATCTCCAACACGGCAGGACCCAGATGCCCTGCTCGGCTCGACGCCATAGCTCGAGCTGCCCATCCCGATGGGAACCAGCCGAGCACCCGAGCGGTGCCGCGGAGCGCACCCAAATCGCCGGGGCTACCGCCCGGGACGGTCACGAACCGCAGGAGCTGGGGCAGGAAGCCCACCAAGGCGACCAGGAGGATGCGCAGATCCCGTCCCCGCCGCGATCGCAGCGCCGCGGACAGGGCCGTCACGACGGTGCGCGACAGGACAAGGCAGAGAGCCAGGTGCAGGGCGGCGGCGAGCGCCACCAAGACGGCCCCGATGCCGATGGGGGCAAAGCCGACGGCCGCTCCCGCCAGGGCAATACCCGTGGCCACGGGAGCGACGCCGACACACGATGCGGCGAGCAGCCCGGTCATCAACTGCCGGCGGGTCAGTGGGAGCAGTGCCAGCCGGGTGGGATCGAGCGTTTCGTCGCTGCCGAAGCCGAGCACCGGAAAGGAGACCCAACCCACGACCATCGCGGTGGTCACCAGGCTGGTCAGTACCGCGCCGTCAACCGGATTGGCCCGGGCCGCCGCCAGGCTGGCGAAGCCGACGATCGCCAGGAGAACGGCAAAGACCAGACCCACCACGAAACCGAACAGCTGCGACCCACCCGTCCTTAGACCGTTGGCGATGAGGCGCGCTTTCAGCCGGACGAAGACGCCAACCAACCCAGGCCCTCCGCCCCGACCTCGGCCCCACCCACGAGCGACACGAAGGCATCCTCGAGGCTCCGGCCTCCCCGAACCTCGTCGAGCGATCCGTCGGCCACCACCTGTCCGGCGTGGATGACGGCGACCCGATCGCAAAGCCCTTCAACCAGTTCCATGACATGGCTGGAGAACACCACCGTGGCCCCGCCGCTCGTGTAGCGCTCGAGGACGCCTTTGATGGCCCGAGCCGAGACAGGGTCGATGGCCTCGAACGGCTCGTCGAGGAAGAGCACTCTGGGAGCGTGCAGTACGGCCGCGGCCAGAGCGATCTTCTTGCGCATCCCGTGGCTGTAGTCAACGACCATGGTCGCGGCGGCGTCCACCAAGCCGAGGACGGCCAGCAGTTCCTCGCTGCGGGCTCGAACGACGGCGATGGGCATGCCGCGCAGCAGCCCGTGGTAGGTGAGCAGCTCGGCGCCGGTCAGCCGTTCGAAGAGATGGAGGTCCTCCGGCAACACCCCGATCATCCGTTTGGCGGCTACGGGCTCGTGCCACACGTCCAGGCCATCGATCCACACCCCGCCCGAGTCGGGGCGAAGCAGTCCGGTCGCCATCCGCAGGGTGGTCGTCTTCCCCGCCCCGTTGGGGCCAACCAGGCCGAAAAAGGAGCCGTGAGGCACATCCAGGGAAATCCCGCCGACCGCCAGCTTGGCGCCGAAACGCTTCGTCAGACCACGCAGGGCCACCGCCGGCAGCCCGGGGCGGCCCGACGGGACCGTTCCGGACTCGACGCTCATGCTACCGAGGCTACCGGTCCGGCGGCCCCTTCCCGCCCGCGTCACCGGCCACGTCCAGTACGTGGCGCTGATTGCCTCGGCTCAACAGGATCAGCCGCTGGTGCAGTAGGTCACTCCGTCCCAACCGACGCCCGCCATCGTCGGGCGCAACCCGTTCGTTATTGACGGCCACCGCGCGCTGGCTGATCTGGCGCCTCGCGTCGCCCTTCGAATTGGCCAGGGCGGTGGTCTTGAGGATGTCGACCAGCTCGAGACCGGGCTCGTCCAACTGGTGGAGGTTCACGGTGGTGCGGGGAACGTCAGCCAATACGTCGAGCAGCGTCTGCTCGTCCAGGGTGACGATATTCGGATCGAACAGGACACGACTGGCCTCCTCGGCCCGGACCGCGTCGGCCTCGGAATGCACTAGGGCGGTAACGTGATGGGCCAGCGCCCGCTGTGCCTCTCGCGCCTCCGGATGCGTGGTCGTGCTGAGGTCCAGCGCTTCGATGCGCTCCCGATCCAGCCACGTGAAGGCGCGCAAGTAGGTGCCCACCACTTCGTCCTCGGTGGCCAGGAGGAATTGATAGAGCTGAAAGGGCGAGGTGCGACGGGGGTCGAGCCAGACGTTGAACCCGGCTTCGCTCTTGCCGAACTTCGTGCCATCACTGCGCAGGATCAGAGGCGACGTGAGCCCGAACGCCTGACCTCCCCGCACTCTGCGGATGAGGTCCGCCCCCATCGTGATGTTGCCCCATTGATCACTGCCACCGATCTGGAGCCGGCAGCCGTAGTGATCGAACAGATGGAAAAAGTCGTAGGCCTGCAGCAGCATGTAGCTGAACTCGGTATACGAGATGCCCTGCTCTCGTTCCTCGAGGCGGGAGCGCACCGATTCCTTGGCAATCATCTGATTGACCGTGAAGTGCTTGCCGACGTCGCGAAGAAACTCGAGCAGCAACAGCGACCACAACCACTCCCCGTTGTCGAGAAGCAATCCACGGCCCGAGCCGAGATCGACGAAGTGTTCGAGCTGACCCCGGATGCCCACCAGGTTGGCCTCGAGCTGCTCTCGGGTGAGCAAGTTGCGCTCCTCGGTCTTGCCACCGGGATCTCCAATCATTCCGGTGCCGCCGCCGGCCAGGAAGATCGGGCGGTGGCCTCCCTCCTGGAGTCGGCGGAGGTTGCACAGCTGGAGCAGGCTGCCCAGGTGCAGGCTGTCGGCGGACGGATCGAACCCGGCGTACACCGTGAGCACGTCATGGTCCAGCGCCCTGGTCAGCGTGTCCGGATCGGTCATCTGATGGACCAGGCCCCGCCAGCGCAGTTCTTCGGTGAGCGTGGTCATGGGGACCAGCCTGCCATGCCGGCACGTTGGCATCGGAGCAAATAGGGTCCCCGGGATGGAGGTCGTGTTCGATCCGGGCCGGCCGCTGAGCATCCCGTTGACCTTGGGGCCGCTGTGTCGCGGCCGGGGCGATCCGACCGTTCGCATCGGCCGCGACGTGGCGTGGCGAGCCACCCGCACCCCCGAGGGACCGGCGACGCTGCACATCGGATGGGACTCACCGACGCGCATCTCGGCCCGGGCGTGGGGGCCGGGCCGCGCCTGGGTGTTGGCCACCCTGCCCTCGCTCCTGGGCGACGACGATGACGATGCCGGCTTCCAGCCACACCATCCGGTCATCGCCCGTCTGCACCACCAGCATCCCGGGCTGCGGATCGGCCGCTCCCAGGCGGTCATGGAGTCCCTCGTGCCGACGATCATCGAACAGAAGGTGACCGGTCGGGAAGCATGGCGGAGCTACGCCGCCCTGGTGCGCAGCTTGGGCGAACCCGCCCCGGGCCCGGCCGGCGACGGCGGCCTGCTGCTCCCACCGCCTCCAGCCGCCTTGGCCTCCGCCCCGTCGTGGGCCTACCACCGCTGGGGCGTCGAGCGCCGCCGGGCCGAGACCATCCGGCGGGCTGCGCTTGCATCGGCCCGCATGGAGGAAGCCGTGAACATGCCCTTGCCCGATGCACGCGCCCGGCTGTCATGCCTGCCCGGCATGGGGCCGTGGACGGCGGCCGAGGTGGCGATGGTCGCCTTGGGGGACGGCGACGCGGTGAGCGTCGGCGACTACCACCTGCCCCACCAGGTGGCGTGGGCTCTCGCCGGAGAACCGCGAGGCGACGACGCCCGCATGCTGGAACTGCTCGAGCCCTACCGCGGCCACCGCGGACGAGTGCTGCGGCTGCTCAGCGCCGGCCGGATCCGGGCGCCGCGTTTCGGTCCCCGATCGCCCATCCGATCCATCCGCGGCCTCTGAGGATCGGCAGCCGACACGAGCGACGGGCCATACCGGCGGCACCGCCACGGGCGGCCCCGACACCGGTGGCACGGACACCACCGCTTTTATCGGCACGTCTGTCCCCGAACTTCAGTCCTGAGCCGAAATTTGGCGCATAGGCTGCGCCGATGCATCTCGGGGCCCAGGCGAAGGCGACGCCCGATAAGGCAGCAGTCGTCATGGCCAACAGCGGTGAATCCGTGACCTACGGCACCCTCAACGACCGATCCAACCAGTTGGCTCAACTCCTCGCGTCACGGGGCCTGGCCCCCGGAGACGGGATGGCCGTGATGATGGAAAACCATCCCCGCTACTTGGAGGTCACCTGGGCGGCCCAGCGGTCCGGGCTGTACTACACGGCCGTCAGCTCCCGGCTCACGGCGGGCGAGATGGAATACATCCTGAACGATTGCGGAGCCCGCGCCTTCGTGACGTCCTTTGCGATGCGGGATGTGGCGGCCCAGGTGCTGGACCGCATCCCCGGCGTCCACACCAAGCTCATGGTCGACGGCATCATCGACGGCTACGAACCCTACGAGGAGACGGTGGCGGCGCAGCCAGCCGAGCCGTTGGCCGATGAGCGAGAGGGCATGGACATGCTCTACTCGTCGGGTACCACGGGTCGGCCCAAGGGCATACGCAAAGCGCTCACCGGGCAGCCCTTCGGGGCGCCCGATGCCATCGCCCTGATGGGCTCGATGATGTGGGGATTCACCGCCGACACGGTGTACCTCTCCCCCGCGCCCATGTATCACTCAGCGCCCCTCCGCTTCTGCATGGCCGTCCAACGGCTCGGTGGGACCGTGATCATCATGGAGCATTTCGACCCCACGGAGATGCTGACGTTCATCGAACGTCACCGGGTCACGAATACCCAGCTGGTGCCCACCATGTTCGTGCGGATGCTCAAGCTGCCCGAGTCGGTACGCGAGAGCTTCGAGGTCTCCAGCCTGGTGTCCGTCATCCACGCCGCCGCCCCCTGCCCGGTCCCGGTCAAGCGCCAGATGATCGAGTGGTGGGGTCCGAAGCTCTTCGAGTACTACGCGGGCACGGAGGGCAACGGCTTCGTGTATTGCACATCAGAGGAATGGCTGGCTCACCCCGGAACAGTCGGCCACGCCCTGGCCGGCACCGTCCACATCGTCGGCGACAACGGAGAAGAGCTCCCCCTCGGCGAGCCGGGGGTCATCTACTTCGAGGGCGGCGCCGAGTTCGAGTACTACAACGACCCGGAGAAGACGGCCGCTTCCCGCCATCCCAAAGGCTGGTCGACGCTCGGCGATATCGGCTACCTCGACGCCGAGGGCTACCTGTATCTCACCGATCGCAAGGCCAACATGATCATCTCCGGCGGGGTCAACATCTACCCCCAGGAAGCGGAGAACGTGCTCACCATGCACCCGAAGGTCGTGGATGTGGCCGTCTTCGGGATCCCGAACGACGACTTTGGCGAGGAGGTCAAGGCGGTCGTTCAGCTCACCGATATGGCCACTGCCGGTCCAGCCTTGGAGCGCGAGCTCATCGCCTTCTGCCGGGAACAGCTGGCCGACGTCAAGTGTCCCCGTACGATCGACTTCCGTGACGAGTTACCCCGCCATCCGACCGGCAAGCTCTACAAGCGCTTGTTGAAGGACGAATACTGGAAGGGCCACCAGAGTCGCATCCTGTAATGGGGTGACCGGCTTCAGTTGAGACGAGCCCGCAACGCCACAGCCGGCGAGTCCGAGCCAACCGCTTCCAGTACCGCGGCCGCCTCCGCAAAGCGACCGGCGCCGGCCAGGATGCGCGCCGCCTCCTCGGACTCGCCCGGAGCTATCCCCGGAATGGCGCGGCGGAGCCGCAGCACCCAGATGAGGGATGCGGCGTCGGCGTCGGCCAGGTAGCGCTGCCGGAGGTTGGCCAGCATGCGCGCCAGGATGGCCCGTGGTCCAACCGGAGCAAGATAGGCGTCGTCCCACGGGGTCGCCGGGCCGATGACGGCGTGGAACCGGGCCTGGCATCCAGCTGCGGTCAATCGCCGGCCGCCGTCAAACGGATCGAGGTAGATCTCGTCGGCGGGTGAGCCGACCAGGAAATGCCCTGAAATCCCAATCCCGGCCAGGCGCACATTGACCCGGCGGGCCACCTCGATCGTGACCGCGGACAGGGTGATGGGAATACCCCGGCGTCGATCGAGGACCCGCGGGAGGAAGCTGTTCTGTGGATCGTCGTAGGACTCCCTGTCTCCCGTGAACCCCTCTTCGAGAAAAAGGACCTCGGTGAGTCGATCGAGCGAACCGTGTCCGCAGCGGGCGGCCAACGAATCAAGCCGGGCCATCTCGGCTTCCACGTCAAGGGGCCCAAGGGCGTGCGCGGCGATGAGCACTGCGGCTTCGTCGAGCGCCAGCTTGTGCTCCGGCTCCCGCATGAGCTCGATGAAGCGGGCGGTTGGTTCCACCGCGTCGACGCTATCTCCGGAGCCGGTAGTGTCCGCCATCATGCCGCTGGTGACGCCCGCCGTCTCCGTCCGCCTTCGCAGCCGTGTACCCGGCGCAGTCGGAGCCGACATCGAGGAGTTGGCTGGCCGTCCCGTCGTCCTGGTGCGCACTGATACGTCCGGCGGCGACGGATCACTCGCCGAAGTCGACGGCGAGACGGTCGTACGGGCGGCCGCCGTGGCCCTCAACGAGCGCCTGCCGCTGGTGGGGGTGATCACGACCAGCCGAGCCGATGTCGGCGAAGGCGTAGCTGCCCTGCATGCGTGGGGACGGGCGGCGCGAGCCGTGGTGGACTGCTCGGGGATCGTGCCGGTCGCGATGGCCGTGACCGGCCCCGCCCTGGCTGGACCCGCGCTGCTGCTTGGACTGGCCGACCTGGTGGCTATGACCGAGGACGCGTATGCCTTCGTCTGCGGCCCCAGCCTGGTGGCCCAGTTCACCGGCGTTCAACTCACCGCGACTGAACTCGGAGGGGTGGCGGTCCACGCCCGTCAATCCGGGGTGGCCACCTTCGTCGCAACCGACGAGGACGGTGCCCTCGACCGGCTGGGCGCGGCGCTCTCCTTCCTGCCCTCGCATACCGACGAAGAACCGCCGAGGTGGCAATGCAGCGATCCGGTCGAGCGCCAGTCACCCGAGCTGCGTGAGCTCATTCCCGCCCGGGCGACAGGGAGCTACGACGTACGCGCCATCATCCGGGCGGTCGTCGACGACGGCGATCTACTCGAGCTGCGCCCTCAGTTCGCGCCAAGCCTGGTCACGGCCCTCGGCTCTATCGCAGGACGGCCGGTCGGGATCGTTGCCAATCAGTCGCAGTCCATGGCCGGCACCCTGGACATCGCCGCGTCGCAGAAGGGGGCGCGCTTCGTCGGCTTCTGTGACACCTTCGGATTGCCGCTCATCACCTTCGTCGACACACCTGGCTTCCTTCCCGGCAAGGACCTCGAGTGGCGCGGCATGATCCGCCACGGCGCCCAGCTGGCGTTTGCCTACGCCGAGGCGACCGTTCCCCGCCTCTGCGTCGTTCTCCGCAAGGCGTACGGCGGCGCGTACATCGTCATGGACTCCCGGCGGATCGGCAACGATCTGTGTGTCGCCTGGCCATCCGCCGAAGTGGCGGTCATGGGCGCCAGCGGGGCCGTGCAGATCCTCTACCGGGACGTGGACGACGCCACTCGCGCCGCCCGCCAGGTCGAGTACGAGGAGGCGGTGGTCAATCCCTGGGTGGCCGCCGAGCGAGGGTTGGTCGACGAGGTGATCGATCCGGCCGACACGCGGCCCATCCTGGTCGGCGCCCTTGAGCAGCTGGCCCAGCGGCGGGAGCACCTGTCGGGTCGCAAGCACTCCAATACCCCGCTGTGAGTGCGTCGCTGGCGCCGTTCCCAACGGTGCGCGTCCCGAGCGGGATGGTGTGCACGATCGACGGCGTGGCTACCGAGGCGGGGGTCGGCGCGCTGCGCGCCGGAGGCAGCGCCGCCGACGCGGCGGTCGCCGCCAGTGCTGTGCTGGCCGTCACCAGCCCCCACGTCTGCGGGATGGGTGGCGATCTGCTGGCCGTCGTCCATCCCGGCCCCGGTCAGCAGCCGGTCGCGCTCAATGCCTCCGGGCGGGCCGGTTCCGGCGCCGATCCGGACCGGCTGCGGGCCGAGGGCTTCGATGCCATGCCGTTTCGCGGTGACATCCGGTCAGTGCCCGTGCCTGGCTGCGTTGACGGATGGCTCGCCCTGCACGACCGTTTCGGGGTCTTGCCGCTGGCCGATGTTCTCGAACCGGCCCTCCGGTATGCGGCCGACGGCTTTTGCGCTTCGGCTGGTCTGATCGGCTCGCTGCCGCCGCTGGCCGCGCATCCCGATGCCGCCGATTTCGCCGGGCTGCGGCGAGTGGGCCATGTGGTCCGGCGACCCGGCGTGGCTCGGGCCCTTCGGGCGATTGCCGATGCGGGTCGCGCCGGGTTCTACGGCGGGGAGTTCGGGGAGAACCTGCTGGCGCTCGGCGCCGGCGAATACACCGAGGACGACCTCCGCACCTGGTCGGCCGAGTGGGTAGTGGCCCTCGATACCGCCGCCTGGGGCCGGCGGCTGTGGACGGTGCCGCCGAACAGCCAGGGGTATCTCACCCTCGCCGGGGCGCGTATCGCGGCCGGCCTGTCGCTGCCGGCCGACCCTGACGAGGCGCTGTGGCCCCACCTCCTGGTGGAGGCCGCCCGCCAGGCCGGGTGGGACCGCATCGACGTGCTCCACGAAGGCGCCGACGGTGCGGGCCTGGTCGGCGAGGAGCGATTGGCGCCGCGGCGAGCCGACATCAACCCGGCGAGAGCGGCCCCGCTCGGCGCCGAGACGGGGTACGGCCGAGGCGGCACCATCGGTCTCACCGCCGTGGATCAGGGGCGCATGGGCGTTTCCCTGCTCCAGTCAAACGCGTCCGGGTTCGGCTCTCACCTCATCGTTCCGGGCGTACGCATCTTTCTGCACAACCGCGGCATCGGGTTCTCCCTGATCCCCGGCCATCCGGCCGAGTACCGGGCGCGCCGTCGCCCACCGCATACCCTTTCCCCTCTGCTCGTGACCTCCGACGCCGGCCGCGACATGATCGCCGTCGCCTCGACCATGGGCGGAGACAGCCAGCCGCAAATCCTCCTGCAGCTGGCGGCGCGGGTCCTGGCTGGCGGACAGTCGCCCGGACCGGCCATCGCGGCCGGGCGGTGGGCACTGGCGAGCGCCGCCCAAGGGGCCGGGTTCGACACGTGGCGGCAGGGCGGTCGGGTCCGCGTCCTAGTCGAAGGACACGCCCCGGCTGGTTGGGACGCCGGTCTGGCGGAACGAGGCCACTCCGTGGTCCGCCTCGGTGCGTTTGACAGCGCCTTCGGCCACGCTCATCTGATTATGGTGGACGACGACCATCTGGCCGGCGCGGCCGACCCGCGACCCCGCACTGCCTCCGCCGCCGGCTATTGATGGTGTGACGCCGCCCAGCCGACCAGCTCCTCGGCCGGGAGGCGATTGACGATGGCCTCATCGGGCAGGCCGCACTCCGCCGCCCGGGTGCAGCCGTACGGTTGCCACTCGAGTTGACCGGGGGCATGGGCGTCGGTGTCGATCGACACTCTGCAACCCATCTCCACCGCTTGGCGGAGCAGCCGGCGGGGCGGATCGAGTCGTTCGGGCCGGCAGTTGATCTCGACCGCCTTGTCGAAGCGCTTGCACGCCGCGAACACCAGCTCCGCATTGAAGGTGGACTCTGGACGACCCCGGCCCATGACGAGCCGGCCGGTGCAGTGCCCGAGAATGTCGACGTGGGGGTTGGCGACCGCCGCCACCATCCGCTGAGTCATGGCCGGCTCTTCCATCCGCAGCTTGCTGTGCACGCTGGCGACGACCACATCCAGCCCCGCGAGCAGCGCCTCCTCCTGGTCGAGCGCGCCGTCCTCGAGAATGTCGACTTCGATGCCGGTGAGGATGCGGAACGGGGCCAGCTCCTGGTTCAACTTCTCGACCACGCCGAGTTGTTCAACGAGGCGCTCGGCGTTCAGGCCGTGGGCGACGGTGAGGCGAGGCGAATGATCGGTGAGCACGATGTAGTCGTGCCCCAGACCGGCGGCGGTGCGGGCCATCACCTCGATCGGACTCCCTCCGTCCGACCAGTCGGAGTGGGTGTGACAGTCGCCCCGAAGGAGGGCGCGGATCTCTGCCGCCCGTCCCTCCAGTACCGGCTCGGCGTCGTCCTCCACGGTCTCCTCCAGGCGGCACAGATACGTGGGCCGGACGCCGGCCAGCGCCTCTTCCGCCACCTTGGCGGTCGTGTCCCCGACACCCGGCAACTCGGAAAGCCGGCCGGAGGCGGCCAATCGGGCGACTTCTTCCGGGCCGACCCGGGCCAGCGTGGCCGCGGCGGTGCGAAACGCCCGCACGCGGTACGTCGGCTGGCGGCTGCGCTCCAACAAGTGGGCAATCCGCTCGAGCGCCTCGACGGCACCGACGGCGTCAGCCTCCGCCATTGTCGCCACCTCCGCCTGGGATAGTCGTGGAGCCACCCTTGCGGCGCTTCTTGGGTGTTGTGGTCGGGGTCAGCGTCGTGGCCGTGTCGGGGGTGGTCGATGGGACCACCACGACGGGGACCGTCGACGACGCGGTCGGCGGCGGCGACGTCGTCGTGGTGCCACGGGTTGACGCGGGCACGTCGTTCCACGGTCCGAGGAAAACGGCAGTGGCGGCCAACCCCGCCGCCACCAGCCCCGCCACCAACGTTCCGGCCAGCCGGTGGCGACGACGGACCGGAAGCACGACGGTGGAGTACGAGGCGCCAACCGCAGCGCCGACCGCGGCGCCGCCCGCCAGGGGGACGACGGCGGTGGCGTCCGGGGGGTCGACGCCCGCGGCCACCAGAACTGGGACCATGCCGGGCGTCATAACGGGCGCCAGCAAGGCCGCTCTCATGGCCTCCGCCGACTCGAAGCGATCCTCCGGCATGCGCCTCATGGCCCTCGTGGCGGCGGCCACCATCCTCGGATCGGCGTCGGACCGGAGCTCGGTGATAGGGAGGGGCCGGCCCTCTTGTACGGCTATGGCCGTGGCCAGTGGCGTCGCGCCCAGGTACGGCTTGCGGCCGGTCAGGCCCTCGTACAGAAGCACGCCCACCGCGTAGACATCGGACTGGACGGTAGCGGGCCGGCCCTCGATGCGCTCTGGGGCCATGTACGAGGGCGTACCGATGACCATGCCTACCTCGGTGTGAGCGGCGGAGGCGTCGTGGGATCCGTCCGTGCGACTGGGCTCGCCCATGGCCGCGATGCCGAAGTCGGCCACCTTGGCCTCACCGTGGTCCAGCAGCACGTTGCCCGGCTTTACGTCTCGATGCAGGATGCCGGCGCCGTGGGCGGCCGCCAGCGCGCTCAGCACCTGGCCGACGACCCGGCGCAGCCAGGCCTGGTCGAGGGGTCCAGCGGCCATCCGGTCGGCCAGTGTCTCCCCCGGCATCCGCTCCATGACCAAATAGGGCCGGCCGGCATCCTCGCCGGTGTCGTACACGGCGACGACCCGGGGATGGTTGAGGCGAGCCGCCGCCCGGCCCTCCCGCTCGAAGCGCCGCCTCAGCCCCTCATCGGCGGCAAAGCCAGGTCGTAGGATCTTGACCGCCACTGGACGCTGCAATTTGACGTCAAGCGCGTCGTAGACGTCCGCCATCCCGCCTTGCCCCAGCAGGGCCCCGAGTTGGTAGCGGCCGCCGACGAGCGTGGTCCCGGCTGCCCCTGGCATATCCCACCGTTCTACCCACTCCGGCGGGGCCATGCACACCGCGGCACCTCCCGGTGGCCGGCAAAGCACTGCCTGTCGGTCACAATGGGGCCATGCGTGGAGCGGTCGGTGGCCTGTTACTCACCGGAGGTGCCAGCCGCCGCATGGGCGCTGCCAAAGCGTTATTGCCGGTGGACGGCAGCACCCTCGGACAGCGTTTGGCCGACTTGCTGGTGGCTTTGGCCGCACCCGTCCTCGAAGTCGGTCCTGGCCTGACGAGGCTCGACGGCGTGACCGATGGCGAGCCTGGCGGTGGCCCGCTCGCCGCCATCGCCACCGGCTGGGCCGCGCTCGCGCCGCGTCCGCCGGCCGTCGTCGTCCTGGCCTGCGATCTCCCCCGGCTCAGCCACGCCTTCCTGGTGCGGTTGATCGCGGCGGCGGGCGAGGGTGCCATCGTTCCCGATGTCGCCGGACGCCTTCAACCGCTGTGCGCCCGGTATCCGGCGGCGACGCTCGACCTCGCCCGACCGCTGGTGAACGACGGAGCCCGATCGATGGAGGCCCTGCTCAACGCCGCGCCGTTCACGGTTCTGCCCGCCGGCAGATGGGCTCGCGCCCTGGTTGATGTCGATACGCCCGAAGATCTGGACCGCCTGGGTTTACCCCGGCCGGCCGCGGAGGCCACAAAACCGTGAGCTCCGTGCGGCGGACCACCGCGGCCGTGCAGGTCGTAACCGTCCGGCCCGATCACCAGATCTTGCGTCCCGATCGCTTGGCCACCGAAGAGCCGATGGAGATCCGCGCCGTCGGGCCAGGGCAGATCCAGGACTCCGTGGCCGTCACCATGCGGACGCCCGGCCACGACTTCGAATTGGCCGTCGGCTTCCTGCTCACCGAGGGACTGGTCGCGGCCCCGGTCGATATCGCCGGCGTGAGGTACTGCGAACTCGAGCCCGGCCTCGAGCAGCAGTTCAACATCGTCACGGTGCGGCTTACCGTGCCGTTCGACCGGGGCAGTTTCGAACGCAACTTCTCCGCCACGTCGAGTTGCGGGATCTGCGGAAAGTCCACCCTCGACCAGGTGGATCTGGCTTGCGCGACGGTCGCCGACGGTCGCCCCCTGTCGCGCGACATCATTCCGCGACTGCCAACCTCACTGCGGACCGGGCAGGCGCTGTTCGAGCTCACCGGTGGCCTGCACGCCGCTGGTCTCTTCGACTTCACCGGCCGCTCCGTCTGCATACGGGAAGACGTCGGTCGGCACAATGCCGTCGACAAAGTGGTGGGCTACGCCGCCCTCGAACGGATGCTCCCACTCGCTGACCACGTGCTCATGGTCTCGGGTCGGGTCAGCTTCGAGATCGTGCAAAAGGCAGCCATGGCCGGCATCCCGGTGGTGTGCGCCGTATCCGCCCCTTCGAGCCTGGCCGTCGACGCGGCCCGTCGCCTCGGCCTGGCCATCATCGGCTTCGTGCGGGACGGGAGCTTCAACATCTACAGCCACCCGGAGCGCATCGACCTCGGCTGACGCCGCCCCGGCCGCCTAAGTTGGCCGGGTGGCCGTCTCCGACCCCCCCGTGTGGGACGAGCGGCCGGTGTGGGACGACCGGCCCTGGGCCGGGTTCCCTCGGCTGAACGGTGAGGTGCGAGCCGACCTCTGCGTCGTCGGCCTCGGCGGCTCAGGCTTGGCCGCGGCCGGCGAGGCCCTTCGCCTCGGCCACTCCGTCGTCGGGCTCGACGCCGGCGTCGTCGCCGGGCAGGCCGCCGGGCGAAATGGCGGCTTCCTCTTGGCCGGGCTGGCGCAGCCGCACCATCGGGCCGTCGCCGAACTGGGCCGGTCTTTGGCCGTTGGCCTCTACCGGCTGACCCTCGCCGAGCTCGATCGCATCACCACAGAAACCCCTTCCGCTGTAAGGCCGACCGGCAGCCTGCGCCTCGCCGACTCGGAGGACGAGGAGCGTGACTGCCGGCGCCAACTCGAGGCCATGGACGAGGACGGCTTGCAAGCCTCCTGGTACCAAGGCCAGGAAGGACGGGGACTGCTTTTCCCCGACGACGCGGCCATGCAGCCGCTCGAGCGCTGCCGGCAGGTCGCCACCGCCCTGAGCGCGGCGGGCGCCGTCCTGCACGAACTGTCGGCCGCAGTAGCCATCGGGCCCGGACAGGTCACCACCCCCGCCGGCGCGGTCTCATGCCGAGCGGTCGTGGTGGCCGTGGACGGAGGATTAGAGCGCCTGGTGCCCCGCCTGGCCGGCGAGGTTCGCACCGCTCGACTCCAGATGCTGGCGACCGCGCCGACGACCGAGGTCACGATTCCTCGGCCCGTGTACGCCCGCTGGGGGTACGACTACTGGCAGCAACTGGCCAACGGCCAAATCGCCCTCGGGGGCCAACGCGATCGCTTCGCCCAGACCGAGTGGACATTCGACACGCGGCCGACGCCGGAGGTGCAGGCGGCCCTGGACACGGTGCTGCGAGACCGCCTCGGCGTCCGGCACGCCCCGGTGACGTCCCGCTGGGCGGCGTCCGTCGGCTACAGCACCGGCCCACTGCCGGTGTGCCGCCAGATTGACCAGAGCGTCTGGGCCGTCGGGGGCTACTCAGGAACCGGCAACGTGCTCGGGTCCCTCTACGGTCGCGCCGCCGCCCGCCAGGCCCTCGGCCTCCCCCTGGACGGAGACCTGGAAGGCTTTCCCGCTACGCGCCGCTGACCTTGGGCTCCTTGGGCAGGCCGAGAACCCGCTCGCCCACGATGTTCCGCTGGATTTCGGCCGCGCCACCCCAGATCGTCTCGGAACGGGAGAAGAAGAACGAGGCTTGCATGGCATCGGCGGGATACGACTCGCGCCCGCGCCGGCGGCCGTACCCGGGGAGGAACTCCTCGTCGGATCCCCCGCTCAACACCTGCCCTTCCATGCCCCGGATGTCCATGGCCAGCTTCATCACGTCCTGGTGGTATTCGGACCAGAACATCTTGTTGGCCGCGCCGAGCGCGGCTGCGCCCGGGTCTTTGGTCTTGTGCAACACCGCCGACAACGACCGGTAGCCGTTGATCTCCATGATCTTGACCTTCGACCAAGCGGCGGCGAGACGTTGGCGAATCAGCGGATCCGTGGCATCGCCATTTTTCTTGGCGATCTTCAGGATCTCGTCGAGCTCCTTCTGGAAGCGACGGTGGCTGGTCGTGGCCGACGTGCCTCGCTCGAATCCGAGGGTCGTCATCGCCACCGCCCACCCATTGTTGAGGCCTCCGACGACATTGTCCTTCGGGCAGCGGGCCCCGGAGAAGAACACTTCGTTGAACTCGGAGGATCCATCGATCTGCTCGATCGGCCGCACCTCCACCCCCGGCTGCTTCATCGGTACGAGCAGGTAGGAGATACCGGCGTGCTTGGCCACATTGGCGTCCGTGCGAGCCAGCAGAAAGATGTAGTCCGCCGTTTGCGCCTGCGTCGTCCAGACCTTCTGTCCGGTGATCACCCATTCATCGCCGTCGAGAACCGCCCTCGTCTTCAACGAGGCCAGATCGGACCCGGCGTCGGGCTCGGAGAATCCCTGACACCACGTGATCTGACCTTTCAGGATCTTGGGGAGGAACTCCCGCTTCTGCTCCTCCGAACCCCATTGCAGGATGGTGGGACCAACCAGGGTGTCGCCGAAGAAGTCGGCCCTGAGCGGTGCACTGACCCGTGCGAACTCCTCGTTGAGTACGACCGCCTCCATCGTGCTCAGGCCCTTTCCGCCGTACTCCGTGGGCCACGACGCGCAGATCCAGCCGCCCTCGTACAGCTTCTCGGTCCACTGGCGATTGAACCGGGCCCGGTCGTCGCCCTCCAGATGGAAGCCAGGCTCACCCCATCCTTCGGGGAGGTTCTCTCCCAACCAGGCTCGGATCTCGGCCCGGAACTCCTCGGCCTCGGGGGGGTACGTCAGGTCCATGGGCCAACGGTACCGCCGCCATCCCAGCCGCGGCCAAGCGCGCCGGCTCGCAGCCGTAGCGGCCGTGCTCCTTGGGGTGTGGGAATACACCCGAGGTAAAGTTTTGCGCCGCATTGCATCGACAAGACGTTGTCGACGCGAGTTTGTCGACGTGACGTGGCGCGCGACCTGTTGGCCAGGTGTCTCCTCGGCCGATGCGGGCGATGCGGGCGCGGCGGACGCACCCGCCTCGAGGTCAGGGACTCCAGGGGTAGTCGCTGAGTGCCCCCCACTCCGGGGCCGTCATGTCCTGCCAGACATAGAACGACGCTCCGGATGCCCCACTCTTGCGGGCCACATCGAGAAACCTCAGAATCTCGTCGCTGCTCGGCGAACCGTGCCGTCCGCCTTCCGGGCCCATGTCGTAGGCCTGGCCGATCAGATGGACCGGAGCCAACGCGGCCAGCGGCGCCAGCCGGGCCATGGCCTGGGCGGCCGCCTGGCCCGGCTCGACGCAGCCCCAATACACCATGGGTGCGAACGCGTCGACGTAGGGAGCCATCTGCTGGAACGGGAAGAAGGTGACCGTGCGGTCCGTCGGCGGGAACACCGTGGCCACGATGGGTCGCCCGCCCGCCGCCTGGCGCACCAACCCCAGGTAGAGCGTCGTGCGCCGGGCGTTCAGGAGCACGCCTTCGCTCGAGGTCTCGACGTCCGGACTGAAACCATCCAATCCCCGCCCGTCGGATCCCCGCCAGGCCAAGGCGTCCGCCGTCCAGTGAGCATCGCCGACTGGGTCGTAGAAGTACGGGAAGCCCCACCCGATGACCGCCAGCCCGGCGGCATGCGCCTTCGGCGCGAGGGCGTCCAGGACGTGACCTCCGTAGAAGCCGTCAGTGGAATCGCCGACGCGCACCCAGAGCTGGCGGAGACCGGCGGCCCGGGCCCGGCGAACGATGGCATCGGCGTCCCCGCCTTCGGTCGCCTTCAGCATCCAGATCCACATGCCCTTGCCGCCGACGACCGCACTGACCGGGACTCGGCGCGTGGCCGGGGGTGTGGCCGGCAGCGCGACGTCGGGGACAAGCACTTTCGGGTGGTAGGGCCCCGGGCAGGTCGGGCACGGCGGAGGCGGCGGGGGCGGCGGGCACCCGGCCAGCGCGACAGGTCCGGTCGGAATGACCACCGGTGGCCGCGTTGTCGGTGGAGCGGTGGGCGCCGGTGCGGTCGTCACCGGTGCAGTGGTGGGGACCGCGTTGAACTGGTTCGTGTCCGCCGCCGCCACCGCCGGGAGGCCATGGCCGGAGCCGCTCTTCTGGCTCAGGCCCACCGCGATGGCGCCGCCAACCAGTACCAAGGCCACGACGACCGCCAACCACCTCGCCGACGTCAGCCGGGCGTCGTCCTGGTCGTAGGGTCGCTTCACCGTCCTCTTTTCGCTCCCCGGTTCGGCTCCGCCTGCCGCGAGTGTAGGACAGCGCCCCTGCCCGGCCGTGCCACCCGGGTGTAAGAAAGGCCCATGAAGGCCGCCGTGTTGCGCAGCATCCCGTCCCCCCTCGTGATCGAGGAGGTGCAGGTCGACAAGCCCGGCCCACACGAAGTGCTCATCCGTACGGCCGCCGCGGGCGTGTGCCACAGCGACCTGCATTTCGTCGAGGGCAAGTACCCCTATCCCACCCCTGCCGTGCTCGGCCACGAGTCCGCGGGGGTGGTCGAAGAAGTCGGTGACCAGGTCACCTACGTCAAGCCCGGCGACCACGTCATCACCTGTCTGTCCGTGTTCTGTGGCGAATGCGAGGAATGCCTCTCTGGTCACCCGTCGCTCTGCCAGGCCGACTCCCGGGCTCGACCGGCGGACGGGCCCCAGCGCTTGAGCCAGGATGGGCAGCCCATGGGGCAGTTCGCCCACATGTCGAGTTTCGCCGAGCAGATGCTCATCCATGAACACGGTCTGGTGAAGATCAGGGAGGACATGCCCCTCGACCGAGCGGCCCTGATCGGCTGTGGTGTGACCACCGGCCTCGGCGCGGTGTTCACCACCGCCCGGATCGAGCCCGGATCAACCGTCGCCGTGATCGGCTGCGGAGGCATCGGGCTCAACTGCGTCCAGGGGGCCGTGATCGCCGGTGCCGGTCGGGTCATCGCGGTGGACCGTGTCGACACCAAGCTGAAGCTGGCCGAACAGTTCGGCGCTACCGACGTCGTCGATGCCAGCCTCGGCGACCCTGTAGCGCAGGTGCAGGAGCTCACCGGCGGCGGCGTCCACTATTCCTTCGAGGCCATCGGACTGAAGCGGACAGCCGAGCAAGCGTTCGAGATGCTGAGGCGGCGAGGAACGGCCACCGTGATCGGCATGATCCCGCTCGGCACCTCGGTCGAGATCCACGGCTGGGAGCTTCTGGCGGAGAAGAAGCTGCAGGGCTCCAGCATGGGATCCAACCGCTTCCGCATCGATATGCCGCGTTACGTCGATCTGTATCTGCAGGGCCGGCTCAAGCTGGACGAGCTCGTCTCCGCCCGCATCCGCCTCGAACAGGTCAACGACGCGTTCGACGCGATGAAGGCCGGCGAGGTAGCCCGCAGTGTGATTGTGTTCTCGTGAGGCGACGCGACGGAGGGACCCAACCGGGCCCCTCCGAGGTCACTTCCGTTCGCGATCTTTCTTACGCTAGGCGGCGGACGTTGGCGGCCTGAAGGCCTTTCGGCCCCTGACTGACATCGAACTCAACCTTCTCGTTCTCCTCCAGGTTGCGATAGCCCTGCTCCTGAATCGCGCTGTAATGCACGAATACGTCAGGGCCACCGTCCTGGGAGATGAAGCCGTACCCCTTCTCGGAGTTGAACCACTTCACAGTTCCAGTAGCCATAAGCAATCCCTCCTTTCCTGGCCGTCTCGGACGTCTACGTGTCCGTCGGCCTCCGGTTCAGCTGAACCGACGAGGGAACTGCTCGAAGCGACCTAGTCCTGCGATGCTGCACCCTCTGGGTCGGGCAACGTAGCAGGTTTCGGCCGCGCTGCCCGGTTTCGCGCCCACGCTGCGACCTCGGCCCGCCACCTCAGCCGACACCGCGATCCACACCCCTCCAATACGGCTCGCGAAGCTCCCGCTTCAGGACCTTGCCCGACGGGTTGCGCGGCAGGACCTCGATAAAGTCAACCGAGGTCGGGCACTTGAAATGAGCGAGTTGAGAGCGGGCGAGTTCGATCAGGGCTTCCGCCGTCAACTGGTCTCCCTCGGGACCCCCCTTGCGGACGACGATGGCCTTCACCGTCTCGCCCCACTTCTCGGAGGGGACGCCGATCACGGCGGCGTCGGCCACGCCGGGATGGGCGAAGAGGACGTTCTCCACCTCGGCCGGATAGATGTTCTCACCGCCGGAGACCACCATGTCTTTGACCCGGTCATGGATGAACACGTAACCATCGGCGTCGCAGTAGCCGGCATCACCGGTGCGCAGCCATCCGTCCGGAGTGATGGTGCTCGCCGTCGCGTCCTGGTTCTGCCAGTAGCCCTTCATGTTTTGCCGGCTGCGCGTCCAGATCTCCCCCACCTCACCGGTAGGCATCTGCTCGCCCGACTCCGGATCGGTGATGCGGATCTCGACACCGGGGAAGGGGACGCCGCAGGATCGAAGCAATGCGGCGCGGGGCCCGTCCGGGTCGTGATCGCCCGGCCGAAGAATGGTGATAGCCCCCGTTGTCTCCGTAAGTCCATAGGCCTGCGCGAATCCGCAGCCGAAGGACTTCACCGCCCGGGACAGCACCTCGCTGGAGATCGGTGACGCCCCGTAGAGCACGGTGCGAAGAGTGGAGAAGTCCGTGGCGGCCGAGGACGGATGGAGGAGCATCATCTGGATCACGGCCGGCACGAGAAAGGCGTTCGTCACGCCGAATCGAGGGATAGCGGCCAGGATGGCCGCTGGGTCCACCTCTCGCATGATCACCGAGTGCGCCCCGTTCCACATGCCCACGACGGCCCATCCCCCGCCGCCGATATGGAACAGCGGCATGGCAACGAGGTTTACGGAGTCGTGGTCAAAGCTCCATTCGGGCGAGGTGACCGGCAGGATGGAGGCGAAGTTTCCGTTGGTGAGCATGGCCCCCTTGGGGAGTCCGGTGGTGCCCGACGTGTAGAGCTGGATGGCGACGTCGTGGGGCTCGGCCGTCGCGCCAGGATCCACCGGTTCACGGGCGCCGACCCATTGCTCGTAACCCTCGTGCCTGGCGTCGCCGTCGCCAACCGTCACCACCTTGGTGACCGACGTCAGCTGATCCTCGAATTCGGCCAGGTGGGTGGCGAAGTCGCGGCCGACGACAAGCACGCGGGCTTGGGCATCGTTGACGATCTGGGCCATTTCTCGCGGGGCCAGTCGCCAGTTGACGGTCACATTTACGGCGTTGAGCTTGGCGCCGCCGAAGAGCAACTCGAACCACTCGGGCGAGTTCTTGTCGATGAACGCCACCCGGTCTTGCTTCCCGACTCCTTCGGCCAGCAGCGCTTGGGCGACCTGGCTCGAACGCCGCTCGAGCTCCCCAAAGGTGAGGTCGCGCTCCGGACCAGTCAGAGCCTTGCTGTCAGGCTGTGCCTCCGCTTGGTCGCGGATGACGCCCGCAATCGAAAAATCCATGCACGGAGGCTACCGGTGCGGTTCGCGTCACAAAAGTGAGGCGCCGGGCCAGCGGCGGAACGGGTCACTTCCACGCGAACACCGGCTGGTCGAAGTGGGCGACTCGTGTCGAGCGGCCATGGAGGCACACCTCACGAAGTTGGTAGAGGTAGGCGGCCGTCGGGGCGTGGACTCGCAGGCCGCCGAAAAGGGGCATGCTGATAACCGGCCGTTCGCTCTCCGGAATGGTGATGATGGTCGGCGCGTCCGGCTCATCCAGTACCGACAGCGGCACGCGGTAGGCGGCGGCCACCTCCAGGGGGTTGGGGCGTAGCTCGCTCACGGGTCCGGCCCAGACCACGACGGGCGTGATCACGTAGCCCGATCGCGTGACGTAGTCATCGAGTCGGCCGAGCACCGCGTCAGGGGCTAGGCGCAGTCCGACTTCCTCGTCGAGCTCCCGCACCGCCGCTTCCTCGGGCGTCTCCCCCTCGTCGATCCGACCGCCGGGGAAAGCCCATTGCGATGCGTGAGCCCGCAGGCCTTTGGCGCGACGGGTGATGAGAAACGCCGGCTCCATGCCGTCGATCAGCGTGACGGCCACCGCCGCGTGCACGAAACCGTCCCGCGCCGCCGCGACGACCTCGAAAGCTTCCAGATGTGCACTCACCCGAGCCCGCAGCGGCAGGATCATGTTGCGAGGAACTCCTGAATGAGCCGGGCCAGCTCGACGGGCCGATCGCCCTGGATGCTGTGTCCCGCCCCTTCGACCACGATGATTTTGGCGTCCGGCCGGCGCCGGAGCAGCTCGGCCACGTCGCCGTCGTCCACCACGGGCGAGGTGCTGCCTCGGTAGACCACCAGGGAAGCCGTGCTTTTCTCCAGGTCGTCCCACAACGACACGACCGAGAGCCGAGCCCCTTCCTTGCGGCGACCGAGGTCATAACGCCACTTCCAGGTCCCGTCGGCCTGTTGGACCGCATTGTGGAGCACTCCCCGGCGCAGCGATGACTCCGTTCGAGTGGCGTTGTGTTCGATGGTCCGAGCCAGGATCTCATCGAAACTGGCGAACGACTGTGGGCCCGACACGAATGCGGCGATAGCGGCGCCCTTCACTTCGTCCACTCCGGGCGTCACATCCACCAGCGCCAACCGGCGGACCAGATCTGGCCGTTGGCCGGCCAGAGCGATCGACGTCAGCCCGCCCATCGACATGCCGACGACGGCAGCGGCATCAGGCGCCAGTGCTTCGACAGCGACCCCTACATCTCGCGCCATCTCGGCCGGGTGGTACGCGCCTTCTGCTTTCCAGTCCGAGTGGCCATGGCCAGGTAAGTCCAGCGCGACCAGGGGCCGGGCCAAGGCAAGTGCCACGGTGTCCCACGTGTGGGCGTTCTGCGCGCCGCCGTGCAGGAGGACCAGCTCCGGCGGGTTACGGCCCCACACCAGAGCGCTCATGCGCTGGTCCGGCGCCACCTCGACCATTTCTCTGCGCACCGTCGGTGGTCCGTTCCAGGGCAGTCCCGCTTCGATGGCGTTGTCGTGGAACAGCCCGAACTCGTCGTAGGAGATCACCGGTCGAGCATGCCAGGTACCCTTGCCGGCGTGCCGGACGTCCGCAGCCTCGTGGCCGGCGCTTCGGTGGGACGTCTGGGCACCGTCGGTATCGACGGGCGCCCGCATCTGGTTCCCTGCTGCTTCGTCCTCGACGGTGAGGTGCTCTACTCGGCCGTCGACGCGAAGCCCAAGCGGTCTCCGCATCTCCAGCGGCTGGCCAACGTGCGGGCCAACCCGGAGGTGACCCTCCTCGTCGACCACTACGAAGACGATTGGTCGAAGCTCTGGTGGGTGCGCGTACGAGGTAGAGGCCGGGTGCTCGAGGCCGGCGAGGAAGCCGACCGAGCCCGAACCCAGCTGGCGGGGAAGTACCCGCAATACGTTCAGCAGCCGCCGACCGGAGCCGTGCTCGCCATCGACATCACCGAGTGGCGGGCCTGGTCAGCCGGATGAGTTCCTCGACAACGGCGTCCCGGACGGCATCGAGGCTCGGGCTCGGCGTCGCATCGGCCGGATCGACGGACAGGGTGACGATGCTGCCGCCCGCCTGGGGAACAACGGAGAACGTACAGAAGCATGGGGTGGGCGCCTCCAAATACGCTTCGAGGCGGTATGGCTCGTCGGCGGCCAGCACCTCGCCCAGGATGCGGCAGGCAACGATCAGGACTTCGCAGGTCTCGGCCGGGAGAGCGTCAACCTCGAAGACCGCCTCAGGCGAAGGATCGGATGTCGCCAGCGAGAGTTCGGCAGTCGCCTGTTCGAACGCGGTGTTGACCTGAGCCATGGCCTCCGATCCGCGGTCCTCGCCGAGGTCCGGGTGCAACGTCTTGGCCAGACGTCGCCGGGCGGCCCGCAGCTCCTGAAGCGACGCGCCGGGGTCTACACCGAGCAGCCAATAGGGATCCGCGCTCTCTTTGGTCATGTGTTCTGGGCGGTCATTCCACCGTCGACCACCAGTACGGCCGCATTGATGTACGAGGAGGCGGGCAGTACCAGGCTGAGCGTGGCATGGGCCACCTCCTCCGGCTCGCCGTAGCGGCGCAACGGCACCCGGCGGCGGGCGAACTTGCGCTTGGCCTCGTCCGAGATGGCCGCGGTCATTCCGGTATGGATCGGTCCTGGACACACGCAGTTGACGGTGACTCCCCGAGCACCGAGTTCGACAGCAAGTGCGCGGGTCAACCCAATGACGCCATGCTTGCTCGCCGTGTAGGGGCTGATGTACGCAGTGGCCCCAAGACCCTCCGTCGATGCGATGTTGACGATCCGGCCTCCCTCCCCGCGGTCGAGGAGGTGAGGCAGACAGGCGCGAATCATGCGGGTGTAGGCGGTGAGGTTCACGTCCAGCGTGCGCGACCACGCCACCTCGAAACCGTCCTGGTCGACCGGCGCGGGGATGCTCACACCTGCATTGTTGACGAGGATGTCGATCCCACCGAAGTGGGCCGCCATCGCCTCCACCGCCGCCACCACGGCGTCGCCGTCTGTGACATCAACCGCCCATCCGGCCACGTCGCGGCCCGTAGCGGCTATCTCGGCGACAACGCGATCGACGCCGTCAGCAGTCTGGTCGACGACCGCCACCTTCGCACCCTCATCTGCGAACAGGTGAGCAGTGGCGCGACCCATGCCGCTGGCCCCGCCGGTTACGACCGCCGTTTTGCCGGCGATGGAACGGCTCCGTGTCGTCAGCCTCGGCATGGCGGAAACCTAGTGCTCCGGATCAGCTCGCCTACCCCACCCGCCTCGGCGCGCCTCCGCCCGGGAATTCTTGCCTCAACAGATCGGCCAAGGGTGCCGATATCCGAACAGCAGCCCCGCCTCTGCTTCCGCGGGTCGGTCCTGGAGGTCACCCTCATGCGACGCTTTGCCTTGCCCATCGCCCTGTTCGCCGTCCTCGGCATCGGCGGACTCACCGCCTTTCCGGCGTTAGCCATGCCGCCGGGCCCACCTCCCACCAACAGCGGACCCTACGGCGGCTACGGGCTGTGGCTGGGGACCTGTAGCCACAGTGGCGGCACCCACGGCTTCGGTGAGATCACCACCCACTGGGACCAGTACCGGGGCACGGCCAGCGTCCAGTACCTCCAAATGGTGGCGGCGTTCTCCAATACGGGCACGCCCAAGACTCCGGTACCGGGCGTGACCTACACCAACCTGCAGAACGTGAACCACCCCAGTTGGGGTAAGCCCATTCCGGTGGGTGCTCGTCACCAGGACGGCCCGCTCTACCTTCACTTCAGCAGCCCCACGCCGCACAGCGTGATCTCGGCCTCGTTCTACTGGCTCGACGCGAATCGCCACGTGCTGTGGCAGTCTCCAAAGCCCCTCACCTGGTCCTGCTGATTTCGGTTGAGGGTGAGCCCGACGGGCTCGCGGCGGGCAGCGGGCGATACGGTGAACCATGGGTCCATCTGCCGACGCGTCCGCCAAGGCGGCCCCGCGCACCGTTGCCATCGTCCCTCACACCCACTGGGACCGGGAGTGGTACGCGCCCTTCCAAGCCTTCCGGCTGCGACTGGTTGACCTGCTCGACGAGTTCCTCCCGCGGCTAGAGGCCGACCCGGCATACGCCCGGTTCATGCTCGACGGCCAGATGGCGGTGATCGACGACTACCTGGCCGTTCGGCCCGAGGCCGAGCCCGCACTGCGACGCCTCGCCGCCAGCGGACGGCTGGCCGTGGGGCCGTGGTACATCCTCATGGACGAGTTCCTGGTTTCAGGTGAGACGATCATCCGGAATCTCCAAGCCGGCCTGGAGCGGGCGGCCGCCTTCGGCGGGGCCATGCCCGTCGGGTATCTACCCGACATGTTCGGTCACATTGCGCAGATGCCGCAGATTCTTGCCCTCGGCGGGTTTGGCCACACCGTCGTCTGGCGCGGCGTGCCGAGCGCGGTGGACAAGACGGCGTTCTGGTGGACGGCACTAGACGGTTCGACGGTGCGGGCCGAGTACCTCTGGGTCGGTTACAGCAACGGGGCGTCGATTCCGGATGACGCCAAGGCCCTTCTCCGCCGCGTGCAGATCCACGAAGCCGAATTGGGCGATGCCCTGCCGCCCGACGCCGGCCTGTTGTGGATGAACGGCACGGATCACCAGGTGCCACAGCCCTGGTTGGGGCGGGTGGTGGCCGAGGCCAACGCCATCCAGGACGACTACCGCATGGAGCTCACCAGTCTGGCCGAGTACCTGGCGGCCGCGCCGACCGAGGGCCTGCCCTCGTGGACCGGCGAACTCCGTTCCGGAGCCCGGGCCAATCTGCTTATGGGCGTCGCCTCCAACCGAGTCGATGTCAAGCAATCCGCCGCCATCACCGAGCGGACACTCGAGCGGCAGGCCGAGCCTCTGTCCGCCTTGTTCCTCCCCCCGCACGCGTATCCCGGCGCCCTACTTCGCCTCGCCTGGCTGGAAGTGATCCGCAACTCCGCGCACGACTCCATCTGTGCCTGCTCGGTGGATGAAGTTGGAGCGGCGGTGATGCATCGCTTCGACGAGGCGTACGGTTTGGCCGACGGGCTACGACGTCGGGCGGAGCGCGCCCTGGCCGAGAGCATCGCCGATCCCGGTCAGGTGATCGTGAATCCCAGCGCGGCGGCGCGCAGCGGGCTGGTTCAGGTGATCGTAGCCGGCGATGGAGCGGTGCCGGGATCACAACTGCTGCGCGCCTATCCGGCTACCACGGTTGAGGTGGTCGGTGTGGGCGGGGAAGTCGGTGCGCTCCTCGGCCAACTCAGTGAGCGAGGCATCCGTATGGGTTCGTCGCTCGAGGGCATTGACCTCGAGGACACTCACGCGGAGGTGCGCATTACGTTTCGCACCGGCGCCGGCCACCGGCATCGGTCGGCGGCCGAGGCGGCTCGATTCGAGGCGACGATGGCCGAGATCTGGGCGGTGGCCGGATCTCGCAAGGACGATCGCGTCGTTTTGCGAGCACAGCGCCAGGCGTCGCAGGTCCTGCTGGTGCGCGCCCGCGACGTACCCGGGTTCGGATGGGCGCAGTGGTCGGCCGCTGCCCTCGACGTGCAGCCCGTGAGCGCAGGCGACACCGGCATGGACAACGGGCTGATGCGGGTGGAGGTGGATCCGTCCACGGGAACGTTCTCGATCAGCGGCCTCGCCGGCCTCGACCTGCTGGTCGATGACGGCGACCACGGGGACACGTACAACTATTCCCCCCCGGCGGGCGACGTCGTAGTGAAGGAACCGACCTCGGTTGGCATCGAAGTTAAGGAAAAGGGGCCGCTTCGGGCCAGGCTGCAGGTCGTCCGGACCTTCGAGTGGCCCGAGCGGATCGTGAACGGCAGGCGGGTCGGGAACCGGGTAGTAGAGGTGACCACCGACCTCGAACTCCAGGCCGGGGAAAGATTGATGCGGATTACGACCAGCTTCGACAACCCGTCACGCGATCACCGGCTGCGGGCGTGGTTCCCGTTGCCGGAGCCGGCGACCACGTCGCGGGCCGAGTGTGCGTTCGGGATCGTGGAGCGCGGACGGGATGCTGAAGGAGGCATCCACGAGTACGGCCTCCCCACCTTCCCCTCCCGCCGTTTCGTGTCCGCCGGCGGCCTCACGATTGTCCACGAGGGGCTGCTCGAGTACGAGCTGGTGGACGAGGGCCGTGCGCTGGCACTGACGTTGCTCCGCGCCACAGGGATGCTCTCGCGCGATGGGATGACCTACCGCCCCATGCCGGCAGGTCCGGCTATGGCCGTCGAAGGCCCGCAGATGCTTGGCCACCTCAATCTTCGCTACGCGGTCCATGTCGGCGACGCCGACCCCTACCGGCTGGTCGACCAAGCCTTCCTTCCGCTCGACATCGTGGAAGCGCCCGGCGGTGGATCCCGCCCCGCTCGCGGTTCGGCGCTCACCGTCAACGGAGCCGAGGTGTCGGCAGTGCAGCGGGTGGCGGGCAGCCTCGAGGTTCGGGTCTTCAATCCGTCCGCGGATCCGACGATCGTTCGAATCTCAGGACACACCGGATGGCTCGTAGATCTGCGCGGGCGGGCGCTCGAACCGTTCGACGAGTCGTTTCCCCTCCGGCCCTGGGGCATTGCCACCGCTCGCCTGACCTCACCCTGATCAATCCGGCTGCGGTTCGCGGTCCGGGGCGTGATCGCGGCACCGGGCCACGAACAGTCCCGGCGATGCGAACACGGTCAGGCGTCTTCCGCACACACGGCAGAACCGGGGATCGTCCGAAGGCCTGTGGCAGTCACCACCGCAACCGGTTCCCTTAACTCCGCACCAGGCGCAAAACCGGTCATCCACGGTCCCAGAGTACTTTGGTGGACCTGGACATCATCGAGGCGACGAAGCGATACGAGGTGTGGTTGGGGCACCAGATCGATTTGGTCTCGGCCGATCTGGCCACCAAACACCGGCTAATGGCGGGCGACCCGTTTACGTTCTTCCGGGGCACCTTCTACCGATGGATTGAACGATGGCCAGCCATCTGCCCTGACCTCGACCGCGTTCGGGCCGTGCCGTCCATCGCTGACATTCATGTGGAGAATTTCGGAACCTGGCGCGACAGCGAAGCTCGACTCGTGTGGGGCGTGAACGACTTTGACGAGGCGTGGGTGCTCCCGTACGCGCAAGACCTCGTTCGCCTGTCGGCCAGCGCTGTCCTGGCCATCGATGCTGCTCATCTGCACATCGACAAGGCACAGGCCTGTACCGCCATACTCGACGGGTACCGGCACGGTCTGGCCGATGGCGGCCATCCGTGGGTGCTCGCCGAGCGCCATGCGTGGCTCCGCCAGCTGGCCATGAGCGAGCTTCGGAATCCCGTGCTCTTCTGGCACCGTATGTACCGCCTGCCGAAGCCACCCGGTGCGGTGCCTGACAAGGCGATCGACGTGCTCCGCCGGGCCCTGCCCGTCTCGAGAGCCGGCATTGATGTGCGCACGCGAGTGGCGGGGGTCGGAAGCCTCGGCCGTCCGCGCCTGGTCGCACTGACGTTCGTCGCGGACTCGGCCGTAGCGCGCGAAGCCAAGGCCACCGGCGCTCCTGCCTGTGCGTTGTTTCGGAGCGGCAAGAAGCGCGGCGCGCTCACCTACACCGCGATCTTGGGACGGGCGGTGCGCGCCCTGGATCCCTTCGTCGGAGTGGACGGCGGCTGGTTGGTACGCCGGCTGGCCCCCGACTGCACCCGGATCGAGTTAGCCGACATTCCGGCCGGGCGGGATGAGCGCCGCCTTCTCCGGGCCATGGGCTACGAGATCGCCAACGTACATTTGGCGGACCGAGCGGCTGCCGCCGATGCCGCCGCCGATCTCGAGCGACGGCCGGAGAGCTGGCTCAAGGCGGCCGCGACGCGGATGGTTGACGACGTGCATAAGGACTGGGAGGCGTGGAGGCATCATCACGATTGATCAGGGTTCGACGAGGATCTTGGCGTCCGCGTCGGGGTGGGCAAGAGCGTCGAACGCGGCGGGAACTTGGGGAAGACCCACCGATCGGCTGATCAGGGGTGCGACCGGTATCTCGCCTTCGGCGATGGCGCGCAGCGAGTCGGCAAACTCGTCGGGGCTGTAGCCCAGAGCGAACTGGATAGAGAGCTCCTTGCCGATCCCGACCATCGGATAGATCTCGTCCGCGTCCATGCAGACGCCGACGACCAGCACGCGGGCATCCCGCGGGGCATCCCGCATGGCCGCCTGGAGCATGCCAGGGACGCCGACGGCTTCGAAGAGAACCGGAGTGCGTATCCCGTCTAGCCGCCTCCAGGCTTCGATGGCCGGCTCCTCCCGTGGATCAACCGCTTGATGAGCACCGAGCGTCAGTGCCAGACCCCGCCGCATCGGAGAGAAGTCGGCGGCGACGATCGGCTCGGCGCCAAGCCGGCCAAGCCAGGCGATCACGGCCAGACCCACCGGTCCGCACCCGAGCACGACGGCCGGTTCACCGGCACCGATGCCCGATTTGGCCACGGCGTGACGGCCCACCGCCATGGGTTCGGTGAGGGCGGCGTGGCGGGCGTCCAGTCCGTTGGGCACCTCGAGCAGGAGCGGGGCCGACAGGAGCATCATCTCGGCATAGCCGCCGGGGAAGCGGTTGTTGTACGCCAGACTGGTGAGGCCTTCCAAGGTCAGCATGAGCGGCATCGAGGTCACGACCGTGCCCGGCGGCGGGGCCAGAGTGTCGGGACCGGCCTCGAGCACCTCCGCCGAGAACTCGTGGCCCATGATCACATCCTGGGAGAAGTCGACGCCGCCGTGGGCGGCGGGATCCATCAACTCGATTATGCGCCGGCCGTGCCGGAGGAAGTGGAGGTCGGAACCGCAGATCCCGCACGCCAGCGTGCGGACCAGCACCTGGCCCATGGCCGGAACCGGGTCAGCTGCCTCATCGACCAGGAGCGCATCGTTCCGCATGATCACGGCGCGCATGTCAGCGGCCTCGGCGCTTTCCGGCTTGACGGCGGCCGGCCATCCGGCCGAGCGCTCGAGCACCGCCGAGCATCTTCGGTTCCAGTTCGTCGCCGGCCTGCTTCGCCCGCCGGGCCGCCACGCCGACCCTCCGGCCCACCCGGCGAGCCGCCGCCTCGGCAGCCGCCGACGCCGGAGACGGGGCCTCAAGATCGGCGTGGCTCAACCCGGGAGCCCGTGAGAGCCGGCCACTGGGGATCGCCGCCACGAAGCCAAGCCGGACCAGGGCGACGGCGGCCAGTTCCAATGTGAAGAGCACCTCTACCCGGGGCCAGCTTCTCCGGGCGAAGGGCAGCGCGGCCAGGCCGGCGGCGGCCACGAACTCGCCCGCGCGCAGCAGACGGGGACCGAGAATTCGGACCGCGCCGAGCGGACCCTTGGTGAGCAGACCAAGGAGGGCGGGGAGGGCGGCGCCGGCGAGCAGCCAGGGCTGTGACGCTTCCGGGGCGTGAATGGCGACCCCGATCGCGGCAGCCGCGATGGCGTAGGCGACACCTTGGTGCGCCCACACCGGTAGGGCGAGTCGGGGCGGCGCCACGCCGACCGAGAATACCGGGCGGGAACACCAGCGGCGGCCAAACCTGACATGGGCGTCACCCCTTGCCATGATGGGTCCATGTCATCGTCGGCGCCCGCGCGCCCCCGTACCCTGGTCACCGCCCCGTTTCGCGGCGAAGGCCTCGAGCTGTTGCAATCCGTCGCCGAGGTCATCCTCGACCCGTGGATCGATCATTCGCCGCTCCGGCTCTACAACGCAGAACAATTGGCTAAGCGCCTCGCCGATGAGGGGGCGCTGATCGTCGTCTGCGAGGCGGATCGCTGCGCCGGTCCGGTGTTCGACCTGCCTCTCCTGGCGATTGGCTCGACCCGGGGAGATCCGACCAATGTCGACGTACCTGCCGCCACGGCGGCAGGAATCCCGGTTCTCCGGGCCCCCGGACGCAATGCCGACGCCGTCGCCGAACACACCGTCGCCCTGCTCCTGGCGGCCAGCCGGCATGTCGTTCCCGCCGACACGGACGTGCGCAATGGCCAGATCTATCGGGGCGGAACGATCCCCTACCAGCGCTACCGGGCCTGGGAGCTCAATGGCCGCACGGCCGGTCTGGTCGGTCTCGGCGCCGTAGGCCGGGCCACCCGGTGGCGACTGCAAGGCTTAGGTATGCGGGTGCTGGCGTACGACCCCTACGCCGACGACGCCAACGCCACTCTGGAGCAGGTCCTGGCCGAGTCGGATGTCATCTCCATGCACGCCGCCGTCACCCCGGAGACGACCGGCATGATCGGCGCCGCGCAGTTCACCGGCATGAAGGACGGCGTCATCTTCGTCAACGCGGCGCGCGCCATGCTCCACGACACCGACGCTCTCGTTGCCGCTCTGCAGTCAGGCAAGGTGGGCGCGGCCGGACTTGATCATTTCGTCGGGGAGCATCTCCTCCCGGATCACCCTCTGATCGGGATGCAGAACGTGGTGCTCACCCCCCACATCGGGGGCGCCACATATGACACCGAGGCGAATCACTCGCGTCTCATCGCCACCGACATAGCCCGCCTCCTCGGAGGCGAACGTCCTATCAACATTGTCAACCCGGAGGTCCTGGCGTGAGCGACAAGACAGAGAAGCCCGATATCCGGGAGGCGGTGCTGGCCACCGCCAAGGAGATGTACCACAAGGGTCTCGTGGAGGGAACCTCCGGCAATGTGTCCGGGCGTATGGACGACGGCAACGTCTGTATGACGCCTTCGTCGCTGAGCTACGAGGCGATGACGCTCGACGACCTGGTCATCGTCGACCTGGACGGCAAGGTGGTGGAGGGCAAGCGAGGTCCCACGTCAGAGAAGGATCTGCATGTGGCCTGCTACCGCAAGTTCGACGACGTTGGCGGAGTCGTCCACGCGCATGCCACCTACGCCTCCATGTTCGCCTGCGCCCGGCAGCCCATCCCGGCGGCCATCGAAGAGTTCGTCGTGTTCATTGGCGGAGAGGTGCCGGTCTGCGACTACAAGGTCACCGGCAGCAAAGACCTGGGTGAAGAAGTGGCCAGTCGTCTTCACGATCGCAGCGCGGTGCTCGTGGCCAGCCACGGCATCGTGACTATCGGCGCCACGCCGGCCAAGGCCCTCCACGCCGCCCTGGTCGTCGAGCGCAGCGCGCAGATCGTCCACGGGGCGCGGATACTCGGCGGCGAGGTGCCGCTCCCGGAGAAGACCAACCACGACTTCACCAAGGTCTACGATTATCTCCGCAAGAATCCGATGCCGTGAGCATCCAGATCACCATCATCGGTGGCGGCAGTTACCAGTGGGGCCCGACCCTCATGGGCGACATCTTGAACATGCCCGCTCTGGGCGACTGCCATGTCGTCCTGCAAGATGTGGACCCCGACCCGCTGCCCACCATGCAGGCCTTCGCCGAGAAGATGATCGCTCACGTCGGCAGCAAGGCGACGGTGACCACCACCACCGATCAGCGGGCGGCCCTACGAGGCGCCGATTTCGTGGTGGTGACCATCTCCACCGGCGGATTCGCCAGCATGCGCCACGACCTCGAGGTCCCGTGGCGCCACGGCATCCGCCAGTCCGTGGGCGACTCCGTCGGCCCCGGCGGCGTCAGCCGCTCGTTGCGGAATATCCCCGTACTGGTGGGCATCGCCCGGGACATGGAGGAATGCTGTCCCGACGCGTGGTTGCTGAACATCAGCAACCCCATGACCTGCTTGACGCGATCCGTGCTCAAAGCCACGTCCATCAAGGCAGTGGGGCTGTGCCACGAGGTGTACCACTTCCGGGAAAGTCTGGCTCCCGTGATTGGCATCGAAGCCGATGCCATCCGGCTGACGCTGACAGGTGTGAACCACTTACCCGTCGTCACCGCCATCGACGCCGGCGGTACCGACGGTCTGGCCTGGCTGCTGGCGGCGACGGCGGACCCAAGTTATGAAAAGTTCGTCGCCGCCCATGCCCTCAAGCTCGATCTCCTTCGGCGCTACGGGGCGCTGCCTGGGGCAGGGGACCGCCACGTCGCCGAGTTCTTTCCCTTCGTGCTCACCGCCGATTCGGACTGGGGCGCCACCTGGGGCGTCGCCCTGACCACCATCGAGGAGCGGGAAAAGTGGCAGGGGTTCTACCAGGTCTACGTCAAGGCGATGCTTGAGGACCGCTATCAGATGCCCGACCGGCAGTCGGGTGAGATGGTCGCGCCGGTCATCGACTCATTGGTGAATGGGACTCGCCGGGAGCTCCCGCTCAACCGGCCCAACCATGGCCAAGCGGTAGGCCTGCAGGAAGATGCCGTGGTAGAGACCATGTGCGTCGTCGACGGCAGCGGCATCAGGGGCCGGGAGGTGGTCACCGCCCCGGCCGCGATCACGGAATGGGCTCGCCGCCATGTGGCCACCCAGGAACTCACGGTCGAAGCCGCGTTGACGGGTGATCTGGACCTGGCCCGCGCCGCGTTCGCCGCCGATCCCCTCACGAGTCGCCTTGACTTGCGGGAGATGGACACCATGGTGACCGAGTTGCTGCAAGCGACGGCGCCGTGGCTACCGCCGGCCCTGGTGCCCTGACCGTCGGAGAGGAGCGGACAATCATGAAGGTCGGCTTCATCGGTCTTGGGGCCATGGGGTTACCCATGACCCGAAACCTGCTGGTCAAAGGGCACGCCGTTACTGTGTCGTCACGTAGCCGGCCACCGGTGGACACCGCGGTGTCGCTGCGGGCGACCGACGGCGGCGACCCGGCCGGAGTGGCCCGGGCCAGCGACGTGATCATCTTGTGCGTACCGTCGTCACCTCATGTTGTCTCGGTCGTCGACGCTCTCCTGCCGGCGGTAAAGCCCGGCCAGGTCATCGTCGATTGCTCGACCATCGATCCGGACGTGGAGCGGGAACAACACAACCGGGTCTCCTCGACAGGGGCCGCCTACCTTGAGGCCCCGGTATCGGGAGGAACGGTAGGCGCCGAGCGCGGCACCCTCACGCTGATGGTGGGTGGATCGGCTGACGCCCTGGAGACAGCCCGACCAGCTCTCGAAGCGTTCAGCGCGCTGATCGTGCACGTGGGCGGACCGGGGCAGGGCCAGGTCGTCAAGCTGTGCAACAACCTCATCTACGCCTCTCAGATGCTCGCCACCGCGGAAGCGTGCACGATGGCCGCCAAGTCCGGCGTCGATTTGAAGCAGCTTCATCAGGTGCTCACCGCGTCCACCGGTGACTGCACGGCCGTGCGGACGCGCATCCCCTTCGAGGGTGTCCTTCCTGATAGCCCGGCCTCGAATGGCTGGAAGCCTGGATTCATGACCGACCTTATGGCCAAGGACCTGGACCTGGCCTTGGCCTATGCCGCCCGCAGTGGTGTGCCGATGGCCGGCACGGCCACCGCTCGCCAGGTGCTCACCGCCGCGTCAACGGCCGGGTACGGGCGAGAGGACTTCTCCGCTCTAGGCAAGATCATCCGGGGCCTCGCTGGTGTCTGATCCACCGGCCGCCGCTGAGCGACTGGTGGTGCTGGCGGCCGACCACCGGGCCAGGGACATCATGACCGTCGAGCGCTACACCGACTACCTCGCGGCATTACGGACGGCGCTGCCGGTGTGTGACGGCATCTTGGCCACCGCTCAGCCCCTGGCCGACCTGGTGGCCGAGGGGGCGGTTTGGCCCAACCAACGTACGTATCTGTCGATCAACCGGACCGGGCTGGCCGGCTCCGCCTTCGAACTCGACGACCGGCTGGTGGCTTCGCCCGCCGGTGCGGCCGCGCTGGACTACACGGGGATAAAGATCATGACCCGGATCGACCGCGCCGAGCCGGTTACCGCCGCCGCCCTCGAGCTTCTTGGCCGGGTGCTCGAGCAATGCCGGTCGTTGAACCTCGATGCGCTGGTGGAACCCTTGTCGTGGGTAGGCGGGGTCGGCGGATCGATCGACCGGAGTGTCGAAGGAATCATCTCGGCGGCGGTCATCGCCCACGATCTCGGCGCCCCGCTCCTCAAGGTTCCCGTGCCTCTTGCTCCTCGGGGGTCTGTCCGGGTAGACGCCGTGCGCCGGGTCACGGACAGCGTCGGAGTTCCCGTGCTGTTCTTGGGCGGCCCCCACACCGGGGACCGCGCCGCCCTGCTCGATGAGGTGGCCGATGCGATGGCCGGCGGCGGGGCCGGGATGGCCATCGGCCGGACCATCTACCAAGATCCGGATCCAGCTGGCATGGCCAAGCTGGTGGCCGACCTGGTTCACGCCGCTCGGTGACCCTGATCCTCACCGTCGATCTCGGCACCACCGCCACCAAGGTGTTGCTGTGGTCGCCCGACGGCATGATGGCGTCGGCCGTCGCGCCGGTGACTACGACCCACGCCGAGCCGGGATGGGCCGAGCAGGACGCCGGCGATTGGTGGGCCTCGGTGGCGGCCGCCATCTCCCAACTTCCCGTCCGGCCTTCTCACCTGGACGCCATCGGTCTCTGCGGTGCCAGAGAGACGTTCATCCCGGTCAACTCGGCTCTCGAGCCGCTCGGCCCGGCGTTGCTTTGGTCCGACCGCCGCGCCGCCGCCGAAGCCGAGGCCCTGTGTCGCGCCCATGGCGGCGCCGGCGCCGTTCATCGGCGAGTGGGCATTGTCGTCGATGCCGGGGCCATGGTCGCCAAGGTGGCCTGGCTGGCCGGGCACGACCCGGCCCGACTGGAGTCGGCCCGCTGGTTGTTGTCGCCCCGCGACCTGGTCGCGGCCCGAATGACCGGTTCGGTGGCCACCGATACCACGATGGCATCGAAGACCGGCTTCGCCGCTGTGTCTGGTGGCCTGGCGGCGGAGTTCGCCCCCCTTGCCGCCAATCGTCTGCCACCGGTCCTGGCTTCCAACGCCGTCCTCGGCCCGGTCACGCCGGAGGCAGCTCAAGCTCTCGGCGTCTCTCCCGGAACGCCGGTGGTGATTGGCGCCGGCGACCGAGCCTGTGAGGTCATCGGTACGGGGGCTACACCCCTGGCGCCGATGGTGTCCTGGGGGACGACGGCGAATGTGTCGGTCCCCGTCGATCGTCGGCCCGAGATGTTCCCGGCCGGAGCCGCCCTGACGGGGGGTGCGTTCGGCGGCTGGATGCTCGAGGCCGGCCTATCGGCCAGTGGGGCGGCGATGGCCTGGCTGGCTGGGATTGCCGGGATCAGTCCCGAGGCCCTCATGGCCGAGGTCGAGTTGTCCGAGCCCGGTGCGCGTGGCGTCATCGCGCTGCCCTGGTTCAACGGGGCGAGGGCGCCGTGGTGGGCGCCGGGTGCGCGCGCCGCCTTCGTGGGATTGAGCGCCGCCCACGACCGGGCCGACCTGGCCCGTGCCATCATCGAAGGTGTGGCCCTCGACGTGGACCGGAGCCTCGCCCTGGTGGCCCCGGACGCAACTGCCATCTGTGTGGCCGGGGGCGGCAGTGCCGGCTCGGTGTGGAGGCAGGTGCTGGCCGCCGTCACGTCGCGCGCCGTCATCCGCCGAGCCGTCCCCGACGCGGCCGGCGCGGGCGCATGCTTGCTTGCTGCCGATGCCATCGGGGCGAACTCGACCTTCCCCCTCGATCGGATCAATCCTGTCGTCGGCCACGACGAACCCGACCAGGCCCTGGCCTCGTCGTATGCCCAGCGGCGCGACCGCCATGATCTCGTGGCCGACACGGTGGCCCGACTCGATTTCGAGACGTGATCAGGTGAGGGTCCAACTGGCGTACGGGCGAGATGGCCTCACGGTCGATCTGCCCGACCACACCGAAGTCATCGTGCCGAAGGACCCTCCCCGGCTGACCGATGAGGCGGCGGCAGTGACGGACTCCGTCCGCGGTCCAATCGCCGAGCTGGTCGAGTCGGTAGGCCGCCGCCCGCGTCGGGTGGTGGTCGTCTTCCCCGACCTCACCCGTCCGATGCCGAATCGCACCGTCCTCCCACCTCTGCTGGCCGAGCTGGAGTCGGCGGGCGCCGGGCCCGACGAGGTACTCCTTCTCTGCGCCACCGGCACCCACCGCCAGGCCAGCCCGGAGGAAATGGCCGAGCTGATCGGGCCGGAGCTTCTCGCCAGATATCGCGTCAAGGATCACGATGCCGTGGCGGGCGACCACGTTGAGGTCGGGTCGGTCGGAGGTGCACCCATTCTGCTCGACCGCGACTACGTAGAGGCCGACATCCGTATCCTCACCGGTTTCGTCGAACCGCATTTCTTCGCGGGCTACAGCGGTGGGCCGAAGGGAACTTGTCCCGGCGTGGCCTCGCTGAGTACCGTCCTCGAGGCCCACTCGCCGGCCAGGATCGCCGATCCCCGGGCGACCTGGACAACCCTCGACGGCAACCCTGTGCACGACTTCGTCCGCGCTGCGGTCGCCCTGTGCCCACCGGCGTTGTCGGTCGATGTCGCCACTACGAGGGATCGTCACCTGGCGGCGATATTTGCCGGGCCATTGGCGGAGCGCGGCAACTGCGCCCACCGGGAGGCGACCGCGTTCGTGGCCCGTCACGCCGTCCGGTCCGTGGCCCACCCTTTCGACGTCGTGGTCACCACCAACAGCGGCTATCCCCTGGATCGCAACCTGTACCAGGCCGTCAAAGGCCTGACCGCGGCGGCCCGGGTGGTCCGTCCGGGCGGCACCATCGTGATGGCCGCCGCCTGTGCTGACGGCGTGCCGGCCGGGAGCCGGTTTGCCGCTCTTCTGGCCGAGTCGCGCCGTCCCGAAGACATGATCGACCCAGGGCGGCCCTCTGAGCTCGATCGCTGGCAGGTGCAGGTCTTCGGCCGCATCCTTCAGCACGCCTCGATCGCCTTCCACACGGACGGCATCGGCGACGACGACCTGCGAGCCGCGCACCTGTCGCCGGTGGGAGACATCGGCGACGCGGTCGAGGCGGCGATGGACGGGCCGTCGTCCAGCGTGTGCGCCCTCCCCGACGGCCCGTTGACGGTCCCGACCGTGAGGACCAATTGACGGGGACCTGACATGGCCGTCAGGCTGGGGTGGTGGCAGCCATCCCCGAGACCATGCTGGCGGCGGTATACCGCGGCAACCGCACCGTCAATGTCGAATCCTGGCCGACACCGGCCCTCGGTCCACGCGACGTGTTGGTGGCGGTCGACCATTGCGGAGTGTGCGGCAGCGACATTCACCTGATTCTCGAGGGATGGGGCCAGGTTCCCGAGTCCGGAGCCGTAGAAGGCCACGAGTGGTCGGGCACCGTCGCGGCGGTGGGGACCGATGTGGACGGCTGGTCCATCGGCGATGCCGTCGTGGGCCGGCCGAGCGGGTGCGGGAGTTGTCGCTTCTGCCAAGCGGGCCGGCCATCACTATGCGACCGGCGGGGGGCACCGACCGGCGGGTCATGGCAAGGGGCCTTCGCTACCTACATTCGCGAGCCGGCGGATCGGCTGTCGCGCATCCCTGACGGGCTGGCGCTGCGGGCCGCAGCACTCACCGAACCGCTCGCCGTCGCCCTCCATGGTGTGACCCGCAGCGGCGTACGTCCCGGCCAGCGAGCCCTCGTTACCGGGGCCGGACCCATCGGCGCGCTGGTGACGGCGGCCCTCTTCGCCAAGGGGATCACGGATGTGACGGTGAGCGAACCCTTCGACCTACGCCGGAGCCTGGCCGAGAAGCTGGGCGCCCACACCGTCCATCCGGACGAGCTGGTGACGCCGGGCGGACCGATGGATCTGGTCGCCGAACCCTATGACGTGGCCCTGGAGTGCTCGGGCCGGGCCGACGCCATGCAGGCCGCCCTCGCACAGCTGGACAAAGGTGGCTCCCTCGTCCTGGTCGGCGCCGGAATCAAGCCGCCTCGATTCGACCCCAACCGCATCCTGTTGAATGAGCTCACGATCACGGGCGCATTTGTCTACGACACGGGCGGCTTCGATGCCGCCCTCGGTCTCTTGGCTTCTGGGGCGGTGCCCGTTGACATCGTCACCGAGGCGGGCGATGTACCACTTGACGGCCTCGTCGACGCCCTCGAGGGCCTGGCCCGAGGTCGATTGGCAGGCAAAGTCATGATCGTGCCGACGAAGGGAGCCTGAGATGGCGACAACGACCAAACCCCGTCCCCCCCGCTTCAACCACGTGGCCATGAGCGTGCCCGCTGACCGGCTCGATGAGGGAGGCCGCAAGCAGATCATCGACTTCTATCAGGCGGTCTTCGGCTGGGAAGAACAGCCGTATTTGACCAAGGACCGTCACGTCCTCGTTCTCCAGTGCCATCGCTACGACCAGTTCGTCTTCCTCATCGCCGATGAGGAGCCGATGGCGTGCCCGCGCCTCGACCACTTCGGTCTCTCGGTCCAAACGCTCGAAGAGCTGGGCGAGTGCCTGGCGCGCGCGAAGGCGTATCGCGACCACGACGATCGGGTCGACATCATCGACAAGAAGGTCGAACGCTATGAGGGGGCTGGACTGGCCCTCACCAGTTTCTACGTCGGCTACCTGCTACCGATGATGGTCGAGATCCAGCACTACGACTGGAGCGGTGCCCAATGACCTTGCGTTGGGGGGCGTTCGTCCCCCAGGGCTGGAAACTCGAACTCGTTGGCCTCGATGCAACCGAAGCATGGGAGCGGGCCCGCAGCATCGCTGTTCAGGCCGAAGACCTCGGCTATGACCACCTATGGGTCTATGACCACGTCGAGACGGTGCCCCGGCGAGAGCCCGAGCATGTCTTCGAGGCTTGGACCATGCTGAGTGCGTTGGCCATGGTGACGCGACGGGCCCGGCTCGGTCAGCTGGTGACCTGTGCCTCCTATCGGAATCCGGGTTTGCTGGCCAAGCAAGCGGCGTGCGTCGATGTCATGTCGGGTGGTCGGTTGATCTTCGGTATCGGCGCCGGTTGGTACGACGAGGAGTACGAGGCCTACGGATGGCGGTTTCCGCCGGCGCGCGAGCGGCTGGCCGTCCTGGACGAGACCCTCACGGCCGTGCGGCTGCTGTGGACCGAGCAGCGTTCGACCTTCGCCGGCAACTACGTCCACCTCACCGGCGCCTACTGCGACCCCAAACCGCGACAACAGCTGCCGCCGATATGGGTCGGCGGCGGCGGCGAGAAGGTGACGCTGCGCATTGCCGCCCAGCATGCTGACGCCACCAACTGGCAGGTCGGGCTGGAGGATTTCATCCACAAGTCCGCCGTGCTCGCGCGGCACTGCGAGGACATCGGCCGCGACTTCTCGTCGATCGCGCGCACGCATGGCCCCGATTGCCGCCTCTTCGACTCTGACGCCGATCTGCGGCGGTGGCTGGCTGCTCCTGACGGCGGGAGCCTCTGGGGCGGCGGCGATCCCGACACGTACGCCAGGGAAAACCTGGTGGGCACGGTCGAGCAGGTGACCGACAAGGTGCAGGGCTTCGTCGACGCCGGGGCGACCGAATTCGTGCTGTGGTTCCGGGACTACCCGTCCACTGAGAGCCTCGAGCGATTCATCGCCGAGGTGGCGCCCAAGGTCCGGGAGTAGCAACCCGCAGGCAGGACTCCGCCGGCGCCACCTCGGTATCGCCGCGTCACACCGGTCAGAGCGACCGGAACCCCCTTGCTCACGGCGGAGAGGGTAGGACCTCGGTCATGGCCGGAAGTGTAGGATTTGTATGACATCTGCGTCAGGTAGACCGTCAACCCTCGGAGGGGGTGTCCTATGGACGTCGATCTGGTGGAGCTGGCTGGGCACCGAGGCCGCCTCTCGGAGACACCTACGGTGGATCCGGTCACCGCTGAGGTCATCCGCGGGGGGATGGAGACGGTGTGCTTCGAGATGGCCACGTACGTCTCGCGCACGGCGACGACCCCGATTCTTAACCAGTCCAACGAGCGCAACGCCACCATTCTTGATGCCAAGGGCCGACTCGCCGCCTTGTCGGTCGGGATCCCACAGTTCATGCTCACCTCCACCTTGCCCGTCCGTTTCGCCCTCGAGTTCTTGGGCGTTGAGGAGTTCCGCGAGGGCGATGTCTTCGTCGGCAACGACCCCTACCACGGGGGTGGCCACCTGCCCGACTACAACGTCTTTGCTCCCGCCTTCGCCGGTCCAGGAGAGCCGGGCGACCCTCGTCGGCGCATGGTGCTCATCGCCAGCATCCAATGCCACCACGGGGATACCGGCGGTGCGGTCCCGGGCGGCTACAACGTCACCGCCGCCGACATCTGGGGCGAGGGCGTGCGCTGGCCAGTCGTGAAGGTGTTCGATCGCGGTGTCGAACGCCGCGACGTGCTCTACGCCCTGCAAGCCAACAATCGCCTCCCCGGCTATCTCGGCGACATCCGGGCGCAGATCGGAGCCGCCCAGATGGCGGCCCGTCGCCTCGCGGACATTCTGGAGCACTACGGCCCTGACACCGTGGAGGAGAGCGTCGACTACATGATCGACTACGCCAGCCGGCGCTTCCGCGAGGAGGTGGCCAGCTGGCCAGACGGCGTCTACGAAGCCGACGCGTACGTCGACCACGATCCCCTCGGCAACCCGGACATCCACATCCACGCCAAGATCACCGTCGCCGGTGATCAACTGACCATCGACTACACCGGCTCGGATAGCCGTCCCGAGATTCAGGCGTGGTCCACCTTCGGTAATACGCGGGGTTACACCATCGGTCAGATCGCCTCGATGATGGATCCGGAGATCCCGAAGAACGAGGGATTCTTTGACTCGATCAACTTGATCGTGCCCCCGGCATGTGTGCTCAACCCGCCACCGGGTAAGCCGGTCAGTGCGGGGACTCACCATCCCGGCGCGGATATCGGCGAGGTCATCGCCGTCGCCATGCAGTACGTGCTGCCCGACAAGGCGGTGCCGCAGACCTACAAGACGGGCATCCCGACGACGATCACGGGCGTCGATCCGCGCACGGGCCAGACATTCATAGACCCCTCCACCGAGGTGTACGCCGGTTGGTGCAACGCGGCCCGGGGCATGGACGCGTGGGGCGCTCAGAACGCGTCGTTCGGGAACTTGTGGAAGGCGACGGCCGAGATCAACGAGAGCCTGTTCCCCCACATCCAATGGGCGCGCGATTACCGGACCGACTCCGGCGGCGCCGGCCAGTGGCGGGGACTTTGCGGTAGCCACTACGTGAAGGAAGTGCGCGTTCCCTTCAAGGTGTACACGTACGTGGTCGGCATGAAGTACCCGATGCCGGGCATCTGCGGCGGCAAGCCCGGTGCGCCCAACAAGCTGACGCTTCGGGTGGGTTCGGATCATCCGGTGGTGGTCGAGCACACGGCCAACTGGGTAGCCCATGAGTCGGGCGAGAAGATCGTCTACGACTACGGAGGCGGAGGCGGGTGGGGCGACCCGCTCGACCGTGACCCCCAAGCGGTGCTCGACGACGTTCTCGACGAATACGTGTCGATCGACGGCGCCCGTCGCGACTATGGCGTAATCCTGACCGGATCGCTCGAAGAGTTGACGCTCGCCGTGGACGTTCCCGCGACCGAGGACCTCCGGGCCTCGCTTCGCGCTGCCACCGCCTGATGGGCTTCCGAATCGGTGTCGATGTCGGCGGCACCTTCACCGATCTCATCTGCGTGACTCCCGACGGCGATGTCCTCCTGGACAAGACGCCGACCACCCCGGAGGATCAGTCCGACGGAGTCATGCGGGGCCTGAGTCAAGTGGCCGCCAGCGTGTCGCTCGACCTGGCTGACCTCCTCGGGCAGGTGGAAGTGCTCGTCCATGGCACCACCACCGGGGACAACACCATGATCGAGATGAACGGTGCACCCACCGGGCTGCTCGTCACCGAGGGACACCGCGACGAGATCGAGATGCGGCGCGTACACAAAGAAGAGATCTGGGATCCCTCCTATCCCGCCCCGGCGCCTATAGCCCGACGGCGCAACCGCATCGCCATCCCCGAACGAGTGGATTTCGAGGGCAACGTCGTGCTCGCCCTGGACGAGGACGCGGTCCGAGCGGGAGTGCGCCGGCTGAAGCAGCTTGGCGCCACGTCCATCGCGGTGATGTTCCTCTTCAGCTTCGTGAACCCGGATCACGAACGCCGCGCCGCCGAGATCATCCGCGAGGAATATCCGGACGTACAGCACGTCTCGCTTTCTCACGAAGTGATGACGCGCGGGCCGGAGTTCGAGCGGGTGTCCACGACCTTGGTGAACGCCTACATCGCCCCCCGCATCGCTGCGTATGTCAGCCGCCTTATCGAGCGGCTGCGCGCGGCCGGATACGCCGGCCAGATGCTCATCATGCAGTCCACGGGCGGAGTGATGCCGCCGGAGTACGTTTCCCGCAAGGCGGTCACCCTGCTCGGATCGGGGCCGACCGGTGGCGTGATGGGCGCGGCGGTGGCCGCCAGTCGTGCGTCCGTGAACAACTTCGTCGCCATCGACATGGGTGGCACCAGCTTCGATCTATGCCTGGTGCGTGGAGGCAAACCGGAGATCAAGGCCGATTGGAACTGGCGCTACCGGTACTACATCGGTCTGCCGATGGTCGACGTGCAAAGCGTGGGCGCCGGAGGCGGCTCCATCGCCCGGGTCCGCCAGGGCGCGCTCCTGGTCGGGCCGGAGAGCGCCGGAGCCCAACCGGGACCGGTGTGCTACAGCCGCGGAGGGACCCGCCCCACGGTCACCGATGCCGACGCCGTGCTCGGCTATCTCCCGACCGAGGGCTTCGCTGGCGGCCGGATGCAGCTTGACGTGCAGTCGGCGCGCCAGGCCATCGACCGCGATGTGGGACAACCGCTGGGCCTCGACGTCGTCGAGGCAGCATGGGGGATCCAGCGCATCGTCAACGCCAACATGGCGAACGCCATGCGGCGGGTCCTGGCGTCCTACGGCGCTGACCCGAGGGAGCTGTCGCTCATCGCGTACGGGGGCAATGGGCCGGTGCATGCATGGGCTCTCGCCCGGGAGCTCGGCATCAAGGAGATCCTGGTGCCCAAGGCGGCCCCGGCGTTCTCGGCCCTCGGGTTGTTGGTGGCCGACTACGTGATCGACTTGCTGCGCGCCTACGTCGCCCGCCTATCGCAGGTCGACGTGACCAGGATGGCCACCCTGTTGGCCGAGCTCGGCGACGAGGCCGCCAAAGAACTGAGTCCCGCCAACCTGAGCGACCACCAGCTGAGCGTGGAGCGTTACGCCCAGATGTGTTACCCGGGACAGAACTTCGACATGAGCGTCCCGATTGCCGAGGCCCAAGTTCTCGACGCCGCCGGACTGCTGGATTTGGCGGAGCGGTTCCACGACCTCCACGAGTCCGACCGGGGATTCTCTTTCCGCAGCCAGGAGCCGTTGCTGCGCGGCGTACGCCTCGTGACGCGAGGCGTCACCCCGAAACCCGCCCACCTGGCCCCTCCCGTCGCCGTTTCGGGAGACGGGGAAAGGGGTTCGCGGCCGGTGTTCTTCGGTGCCGATTTCGTCGCGACGCCGGTCCATGACGGCTCCCAGCTGGCGGCCGGGACCACGATCGAGGGTCCGGCCCTGATTCAGGAACCGTTCACCGTGGTGGTGGTGGCACCCGGCACGACCGCCGTGCTCGACCATCAGGGAACCTACCGGGTGACGGTCGGCTAGCAAATTGCCGGTTTACTTTCTGCCCGGCGACTACGCGACTGTGGCGGCCGCGGCCGAGCGTCTTCTGCCTGGCGCGGCAATGGCCGGCGTGGCCGACTACATCGACGGCTTCCTCGGCGCCTTTCTGGTCGACCCGCCGCGGATCTGGGCGGGTGGACCGTTCTCCGGGAGGGCCGGGGGCGCCGCCTCGTTCTTGAAATGGACGCCGCTGACGGCACTGGACGAACTGGCGTGGCGGACACGAATCGAGGGCTCCGGCGGTCGACCCGAACGGGAGTGGAACGGTCCCGTCATCGGTTTCCAGCCGCGCTACCGCGACGGGCTCGCCGCCCTCGGCGACGACTTCTGCTCGCTCCCGGCCGATGAACAAGACGCCCGTCTGGACGCAGCCGGCGACTTCAAAGCCCTGCTCTACCAGCATGCCTGTGAAGGGATGTACGGCGCTCCTGAGTACGGAGGAAACCGGGACCAGGCGGGATGGGTGGCGATCGGCTTCGACGGCGACGTGCTGCCCCGGGGATACACCGACGAGGAGGTCACGCAGCCATGAGCGGCCCTCCTGACTGCGACGCGGTCATCATCGGCAGCGGTCCCGGCGGAGCGACGGCCGCCGATGTGCTCACCGCCGCTGGGTGGTCGGTGATCGTGGTCGAGAAGGGTCGCAACCATCTCATCGACCTCGAGCCCCCCTTCGATTTGAAGGGCGACTTTTCCAATGACGAGCTCAAGTTCATCTCCCGGCACTTTCTCGGCCCCGATCCCCTGCTCGAGCCTCGCACCTTCCGGCACCGCGAAGACGAAGGCGACCGCCTCTTCGCCGGCGTCGTGAACAACCAACCCTCGACCGTCGGCGGTGGTGCCGTCCACGCCGACGCCAAGATGCCGAGGTTCCGCGAGGAGGACTTCCGTCTGCTCTCGGATCGGGGTCCGGTCGAGAACGCGTCGGTAGTGGACTGGCCGGTTCAGTATGACGACCTCGAGCCCCACTACGCGGAGGCGGAACAGCTCATCGGTATCGCCGGCGAGCCGACCAACCCGTTCGCGGCCTGGCGGTCCGGCCCTTTCCCCATGCCTCCGGGCGCCGACAAGTATGCAGCCGTCCTCTCCAGCTCGGCGGCCGAGCGGCATGGCTTGCACCCCTACCGCGCCCCGACGGGCGTCAACTCGATCCCGTACGACGGGCGGCCGGCCTGCGTCAACTGCGGGTTCTGCGGCATGTTCGCCTGCCCTATCCACGCCAAGGGCGACCCCGTGGCCTCGCTGCGGCGAGTTCTTCAGACCGGCCGCGGCCAGATCCGGCCCGAATCGGTGGTCACCTCCGTGCTCATGGACGGCACCGGCCGCCGGGCCCGCGGGGTCGAGGTCCTCGGCACCTCGACCGGCGCGGTGTCCCAGGTCACCGCCCGGTTCGTGCTGCTCGGCGGCGGCGGATTCGAGACGCCCCGTCTGCTTCTGCGTAGTGGCGTCGGGAACTCGTCAGACCTCGTCGGCCGGTATCTCACGTACCACTTCCAGACCTTCGTCTCGGGATCGTTCCCGTTCAGCTTGCACCCCAACCGCGGCCGGACGGTCACCCATCTCCACGATGACTTCATGGTTCCGACCACCGAGAGCCTGGCGACGGCCCGCGACGCCGGGCTGCCCTACTTCCGCGGCGGGGTGGTCGAGCACGGCGGCGGCGGACATCCCATCCGGGAGGCCATGCTCTATGCGCCCGGGCCCGGCCATACCGAACTCATGCGCCGTTCCTCGATCCGAGACCGGATGTGGGCGTTCACCATGCAAGGAGAGGATCTTCCCCAGGCCACCAACCGCGTCGACCTCGACCCGACCGTACGCGACGTGTGGGGCATGGCCGCCGGACGGGTCACGTACTCCTCCCACCCCCACGAGGTGGCGGCTTCGATCTTCTACGCCCCCAAGCTTGACGCGGTGATGCGCGACGCCGGTGCGGAGTGGACCCGCACGTACACGTCGCCACCTCGGCCGGGCATGCGCGTCTCGGAGCGGTTGGGCGTGGCCCCCCACTCCCACCACGTGATGGGCACGGCCCGCATGGGAACCGATCCACGCGCCAGTGTGGTGGATCCTTTCGGCCGCTTCCATGACGTCGACAACATGGTCTGCGTCGACTCGTCGGTCTTCCCCACCTCAACCGGATACAACCCGACGCTCACCATCGTGGCCCTGGCCATTCGGGCCGCGCGCCATCTCTTCGAGTGATCACGGAACGGCTCGACCGAACGGCGATTCGGCGCCACAGGGAGGATTTCAGGAGTGACGATCGAACTATGGACGGTGGACCGCCTGCAGGTTTGTCGCGCATCCGATCTGGACAGCCTGGCTGAGCACGCCGCCAATACTGCTGCCGACATCATCGGCGACGCCATCGCCGGTCGCGGCCGGACCAATGTCATGTTCGCCACTGGCAACTCGCAGCTGGCCTTCCTCTCCCATCTCACCGCCCTCCCCCGAGTGGCGTGGGACCGGGTTACCGCGTTCCACATGGACGAATACGTCGGCATCAGCGCCGCCCATCCGGCCAGCTTTCGCCGTTACATCCGGGAACGGCTGGACGAGATCGTCCATCCGGCGGCCGTGCACTACATCGACGGCTCGGCGACAGACCCCTCGGCCGAGTCCGATCGCTATGCGGCTCTCCTGCAAAGCCATCCCATCGACCTGTGCTGCATGGGCATCGGAGAGAACGGGCACCTCGCCTTCAACGATCCGCCCGTCGCCGACTTCTCCGACCCGCGGGATCTGAAGGTCGTCGAACTCGATCTCGCCTGCCGGCACCAGCAGGTGGGCGAAGGGCACTTCGCCACGGTGGCCGACGTGCCCACCCACGCCGTCACGGTCACCATCCCCGCCCTGCTGCGAGCGGGCCGCGTGCTCGTCGTCTGCCCTGACGAGCGCAAGGCGGCCGCCGTCCAGGCGGCGCTCGAGGGTCCGGTAACGACCGCCTGCCCGGCATCGATACTCCGGGCTCAAGCCCACGCCGTGCTCTACCTAGACTCGCGATCTTCCTCACGTCTGGGCCGGACCGGACCAAGCCAGCGCTCCAGGAACGGATAGGCCCGCTCCCCGTGCCAGCGGTGTCGACCCTCGAACACGTCGTGCTCCAGCCGGTCGGGGGCGCCGAGCAGCTGATACAGGGTGGCGAGAAGAGCATGCTCCCGGCGGGCGGCCGCCACCGGGAAGATCAGGTCATCGGTGCCGCTCTCGATCAGCAGCGGACGCGGGGCGATGAGACCGCCCAGGTCCAGATGATCCATGCCGCTGAGCATCCCGTAGAGAACCTGCGAGCCGCACATGTTCCACGGGATCAGCCCGCAATCCCGCCACGAGTTGAAATACCCGCTCACGACCGCCGCCTTCACCCGCATGTCCCACGCCGCGAGGAAGAGCGTGCAGGTGCCGCCTTGGGACAACCCGACCATGCCGATGCGCTCCGGGTCGACAAGCGGATGCTCGGCGAGCAGGTCGAGACCACGCGCCAGATCCCACAGGTCGAGAGCCAGCAAGTTCTGGCCGAACATGGCCAGATGCATCGACGTCAGGTTGCAGGCGTAGATGTCGGGCGGGTTCCAGTCGGCGCGCTCGCCGAACGTGCGCAGATCCGGCGCCAACACGACGTAGCCGCGCAACGCCAGCTGGTGGGCGTAGTCGTTCCCGTCTTCCTCCTGGAGGTCCCGGTCTACCAGTCCGCACACCAGGTCCTTGCCTGGGCCGTGCCCATGCTGGGCCAGGATGGCCGGACCGGGAGCACCCTCCGCCCTCGCCTTCGGTATGAGCAGGTAGGCCGGCACCGACATGATCGACTCGCTGTCGTACACGACATGGTGACGCAGGTAAGTGTCGCAATCCACCGTTTCGAGGGTCTCGACGTTGAGCGGGACGGGGTCTGGCAACGGGCCGAGAAGGTCACGCAACCTGGCCTCGAAGCGCCTCCGCCACATCGGGTAGGTCGCCGGATCGTCCACGGGACACGGGTCGTCCCGCGCCACGGCGGACAGCCGAAGGGCGAAATGCGCCCACGGCGAGTAGTTCCTGCCCTTCGGCGCGTTCGACACGGTGCGTCATGGTAAGCCCGGCGCGCCGCTTCCAGCGCTACACGATGTTTTTGTTCGCTGCCGTGCTGGCTATCGACGCCGCCGACCGGGCGACCGTCGGAGTCGCCGGGGACACGCTCAAGAAGGTCTTCCACCTCAACAACACCCGACTGGGATTGCTGGCGGCGGCCTTCAGCATTGTCGGCAGCGTCTCAACCGTGCCCGTGGGCATCCTCACCGACCGCGTCCGTCGCACCCGGCTCATGGCGGGCAGCATCGTCGTGTGGAGCATAAGCATGACCGTGGCGGGCGCGGCCACGTCCTACGCCATGCTGTTCGCGGCCCGGATGTTCCTCGGTGTCGCCGTCGCTACCGATGGGCCCACCATCGCGTCACTCACCGGTGACCTCTACGAGGTCGAGGACAGGGGTCGGGTACTCGGCATCATCCAGAGCGGGACACTCTTCGGGGTGCTCATCGGCTTCGTTCTCACCGGCTTCGTGGTCGACGCCCTCGGTTGGCGCTGGGCCATGTGGATGTTTGTTCTCCCCGGCCTGGTGTTGGCCGTGGCCACGGCCAGGTTGCCCGAACCCGAACGGGGCGGCCAGGAGCGCAAGCTGGCCGAGTCCGATGCCATCCACATCACGGACGGAGCGGCCCGCCGCTCGGCCGGCGATGGCTCCGGGAGCGATAGCTCGGCCGGCGACAGCAGCTACGTGCCGCACGATCTCGAGCTGAATCCCGATCTGGTCCTAGTGGGGGACCAGTCGTCCCTCCCGGCCCGGGCCGTGATTCGCTATCTCGTCAAGGTCCGGACCAACACCATCTGCATCATCGCGGGTTCGGTCGGGAACTTCTTCCTCGCCGGCATCTCCGCGTTCGCCATCATCTACTTCAAGCACCAGTACCACCTGAGCACGACGGCGGCCGGCGGGGTCACCGCCATCTTGGCAGTGGGGGCGGTGCCCGGCTTCCTCATCGGGGGTCGCATCGGTGATCGCCTGATGCGCCGCGGGGTGCACAACGGCCGCATCCTGGTGGCGGCCTGGAGCAACATCCTCGCCGGGCTTTTGCTTTGGCCCGCCTTCGCCTTGCACTCCCTGCTGCCCGCGCTGCCGCTGTTCTTTTTCGGGGGGGCATGCATCACTGCGCCGACACCATCCATTGATGCCGTCCGGCTCGACATCGTGCACCCGCAATTATGGGGCCGCGCGGAGGCGTTCCGCACCATCGTGAGAGTGGGAGCGGAGGCCGCCGCGCCGCTTCTTTTCGGGATCCTGGCCGACAGCATCGGGCTGCGCACGACCATCTTGGTGTTCGTTCCGGCGCTGACCGTCAGCGGCCTCATCCTCATGCTGGCGCTGCGCACCTATCCCGGGGATATGGCCTGCGTCCTGGCCTCCACCACCGACCCGCCGAATCCGACGCAGCCTGACCCGCCGCGACCCGCCGCTCCCGCCCGAACCCCTGCGTAGCCCGGCCGCGGCGGCCGACCGCCTAGCCGGGGGGGGAGTCAGTGGCTCTGCGCCTTGGTAGTACATCGTGGCGAACCGGTTGAACATTCGTACACCCCACGGTCGATTGTTCGACCAGTTCGCCGGCGGGAACCCCGAGCGCGCCGAGTGCCGGCCCGAGGTGCCTAACCGCGCGGCAGGCCCAGGATGCGTTCGCCGATGATGGTGCGTTGAATCTCCGAGGTGCCCCCGGCGATGCTCGCCGCTTTGCTCCAGAGCCACTGGCGCTGCCACCGGCCGGTGAGGGGAGCCGACGGCCCAACGATCGTCAGGGCCAGGTCGGAGAGGTGTTGTGTCATCGCCGTCCACGCCAGCTTGACCACGCTGGACTCGGGGCCAGGTTCGATGCCGCGGCCCAGCCGGGACAACGTCCGCCAGTTCAGCAGCCGCAGCAAACGTAGCTCGACGAATGCCTGAGCCAGCCCATCAGCGACCTCGGCGTCGTCCAGCATCCCGTTGGCCTCGGCCAACGCATAGAGCGATGACAGATACGTCTCGTGAACGACCTGCTCCTTGAAGGGGAAGTTCGTGCCGCGCTCGTGGGCGAGGGTCGTGTTGGCCACGGCCCAACCGCCGTTGACCGTTCCGATCAACTGGTCGGCCGGCACGAACACCGAGTCCAGGAACACTTCGTTGAATTCCGCCTCCCCCGTCATCTGCACCAGCGGCCGGATCTCGATTCCTGGCGACCTCATGTCGACGATCAGCGTCGAGATGCCGTGATGCCGGGGTAGCGAAGGGTCGCTCCGGGCCAGGCAGATCCCCCACCGGGCGAACTGGGCATAGGAGGTCCACACCTTCTGCCCGGACACCAGCCACCCACCCTCGCACGCCTCTGCTCGCGTCGTAAGCGAGGCCAGGTCCGACCCGGCTCCGGGCTCGCTGTAGAGCTGGCACCAGATCTCCTCGGCGGTGAGGATGGCCGGCAGCCATCGTTGTTTCTGGGCGTCGGTCCCATGGGCCAGCAGCGTCGGGCCGGCCAAATTGATCCCCACCCGGTTGACCGGCTGAGGGGCACCGGCCCGGGCGTACTCGACGTTGAACAACGCCACCTGCGGAGGGGAGGCGTCACGCCCGCCATACTCGGCGGGCCAGAAGATCCCGACCCAGCGAGCCTCGGCCAGCTTGGCCTGCCAGCGCCGGCCCCAAGCGATCTCCTCCTCCAGGCTGAGGTCGGCGGGCATGAGCTCCAGGTTGTCGGCCAGCCACGCCCGCAGTCCCTCGGCGAACGCCACGTCGGAGGGGCTGAGGGACAGATCCATGTGGCTCTACAGATCCCAGAATCTCGATCGGCCGGCAGCGTCGAAGGCCGATCGCAGCGCCCCTTCGTCCGACACCGTGAACGGCCGGTACTCGGGCGCGCCCCGGTCCCTTACGTAAAGGCGGTCCGCGCCGACGCGGTCGAACCGGTACTTCTCGTGGACGAGCGTGCGCTTCAGCACCTTGTTGGTGGCGGTGGACGGGAGGGCGTCGGCCACGCGGACGTACCGCGGCCGCCATTTCGGGCCGAGGTCGCCTTGCCCGTCGATCCATGCCGCGAACGTCTGAGGGTCGAACGTCGCGCCCTCGCGCAGGACGATGGCGGCCATGACCTGGTCGCCGGCCTGCTCGTCGGGGACGCCGTACACGGCGGCGAGAACGACATCCGGATGGCGCGAGACGGCGGCCTCGATGGGCCCGGCCGGGAAGTTCTCCCCATCGACGCGTATCCACTCGGCGTTGCGACCGGCGAAGTAGAGGAACCCGTCGGCGTCCACGTAGCCGAGGTCGCCGCTCCAGTACCAACCGTTGCGGGTAGTGCGCTGATTGGCCTCCGCGTTGTTGTAGTAGCCCTCGAAGGGCCCGACGCCACCGGTGTTCACGATCTCACCGACGCAATCCGCGGCGTTCAACAGCCGGCCGTCGGCGGACAGTTCAGCCACTGCCCGCACCTCGCCGTCCTCGGCTACCACCTTCACGGTTTCACCCACTCGGCCCATGGCTCCGGGCGGCATATCGTCCGAGCGGTTGACCGCCACTCCGCCCTCGGTGGCCCCGAACGCATCGATGACCTCGACGCCGAACCGCCGCGAGAAGGCGGCGACCACCTGGGGCGAACCCTCGTTGCCGAACGCCACCCGGAGGGCGTTGTCCGCGTCGTCGGGGCGCGCTGGTGTGTCCAGCAGATAGGCGAGCGGCTTGCCCGTGTAGTTGAACCAGGTGGCGCCGTACTTGCGGACGTCCGCCAGCCATCGCGTCGCCGAGAACCGCCGGCCGAGTCCGACCGACGCGCCGTAGACGATCGACGGCGCCCAACCGACCATGACCGCGTTGGAATGGAACAGCGGCATGCACACATAGCCGACGTCGTCCGGCCCAACGTCCATGATGATCCCCATGCGCGTGCCCGTCACCATGATCCGTCGTTGACTGCAGATCACGGCCTTGGGGGCGTCCGAGGTCCCGGAGGTGAAGATGAGGGCCCACGTGGCCGCGGGGTCGGGCTCGAGCCCCGGATCGGTGGCGGCCACGGTCCGCAGCTCGGCGTCGAGCGAGGATCCGACGACGAGCACGTCCGGCAGATCGGGCAAGCCGTTGAGGAGGGGTAGGTGAGCAGGTTCGGTGACGATGAACGTGACGTCGGCGTGGGCGATGTCGCGGGCCAGAGCCTCGCCCCGCCGCGTTGGGTTCAACCCGACGACCGTGGCCCCCGAGAGCGCAGCGCCGCCGAAGGCGAACAGATACTCGGGGATGTTGTCGAGGAGCACGCCGGCGTGAAACGGACGGTCCGGTGATCGCAAGGCCAGGAACAGGTTGGCCCACCGGCACGCCTCCTCCACATACGCCCCGTGGGTCCAGACCTGGTCGTCGAAGCGCAACGCCGGATGGGTAGCAAACGCGGAGGCATTGCGGCGCAGGAGGGCGGCCGCATTCGGGGCGGGCATCGGCGCCTCTCCCGGCGCGGGAGCCCTCGGGCGGCCAGAAGCTGACACGGACGTCACCCCACTACCATCCCTCGCCATGACCGCCTCTGTCGACCTGTCGGGCGCCGCCGATCTGCATTGCCACTTTGGCCCGGACGCCCATCGGGCCCGCTCGGTGACGGGGCTGGAGGCGGCCACGGAGGCGGCCGCGGCCGGCCACGCCGCGGTGGTCTTGAAGTCGCATGACTTCCCCAGCGCGCCACTGGCGACGGTGATCGATCAACTGGTCGACGGCGTGCGCGTGTTCGGGGGCGTCTGTTGTGACCGGGAGGTCGGCGGCGTCAACCCGGCGGCGGTGGAGACGTCGCTGCGCCTCGGCGCCAAAGTGGTTTGGCTGCCGACCCTGTCGAGCCGCCAGGACGTCCGCAACGGTGTCGCCCTCCAGTTGGGCATACCGGGCCCCGGCCTGACGGTCATTGACGAGGACACCGGTGCGCTGCTGCCCGAGACGCAGGAGATCCTCGGTCTCGTGTCCCAGTACCACGCCATCCTCGCCACCGGTCACATCAGCGCCGAGGAACATCTGGCCGTGGCCAAGGCGTACGGGTCGCAGGGCAAGCTGCTGGTCACCCACGCGCGCGAGGACCTGGCCGGACCCAACCTGACCGAAGCGCAATGCGTGGTCCTGGCTGACTTGGGCGCCATCATCGAACTTTGCGCCATGACCTGCATTGGCGCGCTGGCCAGCCGGCCGGTGTCGGACATGGCGTCATGCGTGCGCGCCGTCGGGCCGGAGCGCTGCACCCTGGCGACCGATTACGGCCAGGCCGCCAATCCGCATCCGGCGGCCGGGCTGCAGGGCTTTGCCGACGCTCTCGTGGCCGAGGGGCTCGAGGAGGGCGACATCCGGCGCATGGCCTGCACGAACCCGTGCCAGCTGTTGGAGCTCAGTTAGCGCTGGCCGTACGCACTCGGTCGAGAACCTGCATGCAGGCCACGCCGTCCCGGAACGTTGCCGGTTGCGGGCCGGTTGGGGAAAGGGGCCGGCCCAGGATGAGATCGCGAAAGCATTCGGCCTGGCGGATGGAGGGCCCGAGCTCGAGGTGCGTGAAGCGATGCCGTGGGTCATCGCTGGGTGTGGGAGGGGCGGGCAGCTCCAGCTCAGCCGGGATGGGAACGACGGCCGCCCCGGCGGCCGTGGCCAGCCACAGGTCGGTGCCATCGATCCACAACGTGCCATCGGTGCCGGCGACGCGACTCAGGCCGGCCGGTGGCCCCCACGATCCCGCCGTCTGCTGGAGAACCGCGGTTGCCCCCGACTGCATGCGCAGCAGGATGCTGAACGCGTCCTCGGCCTCCGTGGGCCGGTCCGCCACGGAGCCCAACGCCGCCTCGACGTCCTTGACGTTGCCCAGCCACGTCAGCACCTGATCAACCAGATGCGAACCGGACGCCCCCAACCAGCCGCCGCCGCGGTCCATCGACCACCACCACGGCGGGACGACCGTGCGCGGATCGGCAACCAGGGGCACGTACTGAACGAACGTGGCCAGCCGGGGTACGCCGATCGCACCGGACGCCAGCAGCTGGGCCGCCCGAGCCCGCTCCGGAGCGAAACGGAACTCGTGGCCGACCAAGCCCACCACTCCGGCCTGTTCGACCGCCTCGGCCATGCCGATCGCTTCTTGGCCCGACCGCGCAAAGGGCTTCTCGCAGAGCACGTGCCGGCCAGCCCGGGCTGCTTGCAGGACGAGCGGAGCGTGGCTGTCGGGCGGCGTGACGATGCTGACCGCCCGCACGTCGGGGATCTGGAGAGCTTCGTCCAGGGTCGTGCACGCCTGCTCCACCCCGGCCCGTTCGGCCCGCCGGGCCGTCTTTTCCGGGTCGCGGCCGACCAGGGCACACACCTCGAAACCCGCCGCCCGTAAAGCCGGGACGTGAACGCGCGCCCCGAACCCGGTGCCGACCACGACGACGCCGAGCGTCATCAGAAGCGGCGGGTGACGGCGCGGGTCGGGCCGAAGCTGTGGAGGGCCAGAGCATGCAGGTTGCCCAGACCTCCGCAGACCATGACCAGCAGGTCGGACGGGTGCTCGACCAGGTGGACCAGGCCCTGGGTGTCGACCCGTCCATTGGCGGCGGCTGCCCGCTGATGGGCCTCGGGCCACCAGCCGACAGGGAGGGCGGCGGCCTCCCACAACCGCTCCTGCACATCTTCGAGGGCGGGAACGGCCGCCGCGATCAGATCCGCCCACGGCGGAGCTATCGCCACCAGTATCTCGGCTCCGTGATGCGAGCCGATGAACGCGTTCGTCCCAGCGAAGGCCAACGAGCGGCCGATGATGGTGAGGAGATCCCGTCCGTTGTCCGAGACGATGTCGGCGATGTCGATCGTCCCGGTGCAGCCGTGCACCGTCAACGCGTCCCCTGCGACCCCTCGGCGGGTCGCCAACGGTGCCCAGGGGGACCGTTCCTCCCACTCCCCCACGACGATGCCGGCGACACGGCCCGGCTGGCCGAAGACGCTCTTGGAGGACACGCCGACGACCTGGCCGGCCACGTTGCGCATGATCAGTCGGAGGGCGCGGCCAATGGCGGGCGCCGGTCCAGCCTGGCCGCCGAAGCAGCCCGGACCGTAGGGGATGCCCAGCCGCTCCCGGGATGGTCCGTTGACGAACACGCCGGGCACCACGCATGACGTGGTGGTGTTGAGGGCGAAGACGTTGAACAGTGGGTCGGCCATGGCTTCGACGGCGGCGCACAGCAGCGGCATGGCGTCCGCCGGGGCGCCGGCCATGACGGCATTCACGGCCACCTTTTCGACCGTCGCCCTCCCCTGTCGGGGAGGCAGCGCCGCCAGCAGCTCGTCGGGGAAACGCCCCGACGCAGCCACGTGGTCCCTCACTCTGGCCTCGGTGGGCGGAATCAGCGGCAGGCCGTCCCCCCACCCGGCGTCGGTCGCCAGCTTCAAGAAGGCGGCCATGTCGTCATCAACCTCGACCCGCTGGCTGCTCAGCCAATCGAGCTGGCACCCCTCGGGACCGCATGAGCGGTCAATCTCTGCGGAACCGCTGCTCACCGTGGCTGCACCGTCCTCCTGTCGACCGATGGGTCTCAGTCCTCGAGCTTGAAGCCCACCTTCATCGTTACCTGGAACACGCCGACCTCGCCATCGGCCACGGTGCCCCGAATCTCGGACACCTCGAACCAGTCCAGGTTGCGGAGGGTCCGGGCCGCTCTGGCGATCCCGTTGCGCACGGCGTGCTGGACACTCTCGTCCGAAGTTCCGACGATCTCGGTGATTCGGTAGGTTCCTCCGTGGTGATCAGGCATTGATCCCTCCGCTTCCTCGACGTTCCCCGGCGAGCGTAGTGGTCGACCCCCATTAGGTTGTTACCCGGCCGGCCAGCTGAACGGAAGGCGGGACGATGCAAATCGAAGGTGCCAAGATCCTTCTCACGGGGGCGTCATCGGGCATTGGCGAGGCACTCGCGCCGTTGCTCGCTCACAAGGGTGCCCGTGTCGGGATCGCAGCCAGGCGACGGGATCGCCTCGAGGCCACGTTGGCCCGGTGTCAGCAGTCTTCGCCCGAGTCGAGGTTGTGGGTCGTAGATCTGTCGGACGTGAATGCGGCTGTACGACTGGTCGAAGAGGCGTGGGCGGCGTTCGACGGCCTCGATTGCCTTATCAACAACGCCGCCATCGGCAAGCGGAAGCATGTGGTTGACCACACGCCGGACGATCTCGACAGCGTGATGCGCACCAACTTTCTCTCGCCGATGCGCATGAATCTGGCGGTGCTGCCCAAGATGCTCGAGCGAGGGTCCGGCGCCATCGTGAACGTGGCCAGCGGCGGCGGGCGGTTCGGAATCGTCCACGAGTCGGCTTACTGCGCCTCCAAGTTCGCCATGACGGGATGGAGCGAGGTGGCCGCCATGGACCTGGCCGACACCCCCATCGAGGTGAAGCTGATCCAGCCGGGCGCCATCGCCACCGAGATCTGGATACCGCAACCCGGTGAGCTCCCTGGCCTGCCCGGCGTCGAGTTCGCCACCGCCGAGGAGTGCGCGACCGGAATCGTCGACGCCCTGGAGACGGATGGCTTTGAGTTTTTCGTGCCAGGCGACCTGAAGGCGACCGTCGACTATAAGAACAGCGATCTCCCCGGCTGGGTCCAGCTCATGGCCAATATCGGACGCGCCAGGGAGCCATCTACACCGTAGGCACGAAAAAGGTCATCCCCGGATCGCCATATTTCGGTCAGGAGTCCACATTCTTCTGCCTAGATAAGTCGAGTGACCCTACAACTGGGACACGCTGGGTGAGATACTCGTGACTGTGAGGCTGGCAGACCTGAGTAGGCGAACGCGCCTGGCCATCGCGACCCTGGTCGCGGTCGGCACCGCCTCGCCCCTCGTGCTTTTCTCCGCCCCCGGCGCCCCCGGCAGCCCGAGCTTCTTGAAGATGGCGCAAGCCCCGCAACTCGAAGCCCCCGACAGGCCAGACCCCCGGCCGACCGTTGCGACGACGACTACTACGCCGCCGTCGGCGCCGGCGACGACCACCGTGCCCCCGGCCAGGTCGACCGCGGCCACCGCCCCCCCGACCTTTAAGGCCCCCAAGGCTCCGACGCGTCCTGGTGCGGTCACGAACACGACGGCCGCGCTACCCCCGCCGAGCACCGTGCCCGCTCCGCCCGGGCCGCCGCGACCCTGTACGACGGCGGACATCTCGATCACGGTCACGACCGACCGTCCCAGCTACGTGCCGGGCGACACCGTCGCCATCACGGTGACGGCCACCAACCTCAGCGCCGACTCCTGCACGCTCCACGACCCACCTCAGACCCCGCCGGACGGGCGTACCTGCCAGCCTCAGGTGACCGTCTACGCGCCGGTCGACCCGAATAACCCGACCATCAGCATCACCGAGGCGGTCGTCAACCCTGCGTGCTCGACATCATCGACCCACGCCCTCAGGCCGGGTTTGGCTTGGCCGGTGACGGTCTCCGTGCCCATTCCCACTTCTAGCCCGCAGTGGCAGCTCGGGACCCATCGCGTCAACGTCTACTGGGCTGGTGCTCCGGTCTGGAAGTCGGGCGACGCCACGTTCAGCTTGTCGGCGTCCCCGTCCCCGGCCACCTCCGCACCGGCCGCCAAGCCCTAACCGTAGCGCTCGTCGCCCCCAGGGCCTGCAACAGACCCGGATAGTGATCGCGGGCGATCGCTCGCACCTCGCCCTCGGGCCTGGTCTCCAGCGGGTAGGGCAGCACGAACACGCGAAGTCCGGGACGGCCGGCGTTACCCGACATGGTGTAGGCCAGCGATTCGAACTCCTGGGTAACGACGGCGACCGCCGTCTTCCCCCTGGACGCCACGGCGACCGTGTCGTGGATGGTCCAGGAGGTACAGGAGCCTCAGTTGCCCAATCCGACGATGGCCAGGTCCACATCGGAGGCGAAGGCCGCCAGCTCCTCGCTGGTCCGTTCCCCCTCGTCGCCGATGCGGTTACCGGCGCACCACTTGATCAGCCGGACCCCCTCTACGGCCAGGGAGCGCTCCCACTCGTCGATGGCCCATTCAAATGAGCGCCACGCCCGGTCGTGCCGAATACCGACGACTTTGCCGGTCAGCGGTCCGGCGTCGGGACCCGGATCCGGATCCATATCGGGAGGCGAAACGGTCGGATCGAGAATGGTGATGCGGGCCATGCCAACATGATACGCGTGTCAGGTTGGCGGGATATGGGTGACCGTTTGCGGATCGGTGGGCATCGCGGCGCTCCGGACCTGGCGCCGGAGAACACGATGGCCGGTTTCCGGGCGGCCGTGGCGGCCGGCGCGTCCTTTTGCGAACTCGATGTACGGCGCAGTGCTGATGGCGTCCTGGTGATCATCCACGACGACTCCGTTGACCGCACGACGAACGGTCATGGCGCGGTCGATGCTCTGACGATCGCCGAGTTGCGCCAACTCGATGCCGGCCGAGGGTTTCATCCGATGTACGCCGGAGAGACGATCCCGTCCCTCGACGAGGTCCTGGCCTGGGTCGAGGTCGACGCCCCGGACGACTTCGGGCTGATCATCGAAGCCAAAGCCGAGGGCACGGGCGCGGCCATCGCCCGGGCGATTGCCGCCTCCTCGGCCGCCGATCGGCTGGCCATCTGTTCGTTTTCCGCGGAAGAACTCATGGCCGCGCCGGACGCCTTCACCGTCCTGCTCTTCGAGCCGTGGAAACCCTGGGGTGACCCCCTCGAGACCATGCTTGCGGCCGGCGTCCAGGGCGCCGACGTTCCTTGGCAATGGGACGAACCCTCGGTCGTCGAGCGCATGCACGAGCACGGCCTGGCGGTCGGCGGGGGCTCGGCATCGAGCTTCGTCGCGGTCGAGCGCCTCGTCCGCTTCGGAGCCGACTTCGTCGACTCGGACAGCCCGGCCACCGCCCTGGCCGCCCTGCGGGTGCTGACGGAACGCAACCGGTAGCCTCCCGTCCCATGCTCTTCGTCCACGAGGTCCACCACGTCCGAGGCAGCCGCGAGGAAGAGTTCGAGGCCGCGTTTCGCGAGGAGTGGATGCCGATTCTGGCCAAAGACGACGAGGCCAGGCTGCTGTGGTACTTCAACCATGCCCACGGGAGCGGACCCGCGTATCGCGTTGTGACCATCACCGGGGTGAAGGACGGAGCGGCACTGCATAGGTTGGTGGCGCGGATGCAGGCCGGTGACCTTCAAGAGTGGGCTCGCCAGGTCGACGACATGCGACACCGGGTCGACGCCAAGACCCTGCTGCCGGTGCCCTGGTCGCCCATCCAGGAGATCGACCTGAGAGCCGTACCAACCGACGGCTCGGAGCACGAACTCAGCATCTACATGGAAGACACCGGCTGGCCCCACGCCGCCCTCGACGACTACATCGCCTTCTGGGGCGCGAAGTACTACGAGCCCATGAAGGCCCGCGGCACCGGGCTGCTCGACATTCAAATCGTGTTCCAGCCGGCGTGGGGCGCCGGCCGGCGCAAAGAAGCCATCCTGCTGCAGAAGATCGTCGACCACGACCGTCTGCTTCATCTGCTGACCCATGACACCGATCCGGTCCACCGCCAGCCGGGGATGTTCGTGACCGACGCCCTGGGCTTTCGCGACCAGTGGGAGTCCAAGCTGCTCCGGACGAGCGCGTGGTCGCCACGCTTTTAGCTGGCGGCCTCGCCAGCTAGCGGAAGTCGAAGGCCACCTTGATGGCGCCGGTCCGGTCCTGGGTGGCCAGGGTGGTGAACGCCTCGCGCCAGTTCTCCAGCCGGTAGGTGTGGGTCAGCATCCCGGTGAGGTCGACGCGGCCCGAACTGACCAGCTCGAGGTAGTGATCAATGCCGTGCTTGCGGATCCCCTCCACCTCTTCGAATCCGAAGGCGTTGGACCCGACCCAGGAGATCTCCTTGAAGTACAACGGCGTCCACTCCCAGCGGGAGGGCCCGTGCACGCCCGCCTTGACCAGGGTGCCCCTGGCCTTCAGTAGCCGGACGCCAACTTCGAACGTCTCGGCCCGGCCGATCGTGTCATACACGACGTCGATGCCACCGGGGTAGGCCATCGGCAGGCCGTCACTCGGCTGCAAGACGCCGCCGGACCAGGCCGCCACCTGCTCCAGCACCGTTTCTCTGGGCTCGTGGGCGACCACGGACGCACCCAGCTTGCGGGCCATGGCCGCCTGGGCTTCGAATCGGGCGACAACCATCACCTCGACGTCGGGGTACAGGGCGGCCAGGATGGCGGTCGCCGTCGTTCCGAGCGCACCCGCGCCGTACACCAGCACCTTGCCGCCGGGCGGCGGTGGGTGGCGGGTCACGGCGTGAAGCGATACAGCGAAGGGATCGGCGAACACGGCCGCCTCGTCGGCGACAGAGTCGGGGACCTTGAACAGCATCGAGTCGTGCGCGGGCATCAACTCCGCGTACCCGCCGGTGGCGTTGCGGGCCGTGCCGACGTGGATGCCGGGATCGACGTGGCCCTTGGCGAAGTTCCAGCACAGGCTGAAGTCGCCGATCTGGCAGGCCGGGCACGGAGGCTTGATGCCGCGCGGACCGCACGATAGCCAGGGGTTCAGCACGACCCGGTCGCCGATGTCGAGACCGTCGGCTTCCGGTCCGAGCGACACGACGTCGGCCACCACCTCGTGGCCCAGCACCTGCGGCAGCGAGAAGAACGCCTTCATCGGGTTGTCGGGGCCCTGGGCTTCGCCCCAATCCATGAACACCTGCTTGGAGTCCGAGCCACATATCCCGGTCATCCGGGGCTTGGTGATGACCCAATCGGGGCCGAGGTAAGTGGGGTCGGGAAGTTCGGTCAGGCGCATCGGCGTGTTGGCCAGGCCCCGTAGGAGCGCGTTGTCCTCGGCCGGCTCTGGCTGCGGTTCTGGGCGAACACCGTAGAGAAGCGCCTTCATGCTCGTACACTGACACAGATGTCAGGGTCGATGACGGGAGGTCGGCGATGGGCTACGACGTGAGCGGGAAGCGGGTGCTGGTCACTGGTGCCTCCGCGGGTATTGGCGCGGCCCTGGCGGAGGGCTTCGCCGAACGGGGCGCGGTCGTGGGCATCTGCGCCCGCCGAGAGGGATTGCTCGCCGACGTGCTTGAGCGCTGCCGCGCCTACTCGCCGGAAAGCCGGATGTGGACGATCGACCTGGCCGACCTCGACGGGCTGGCCGTGTTCGCCGCGCAGGTGGAAGAGGACCTCGGCCGGGTCGACGTGCTCGTCAACAACGCCGGCATACCCAAGCGTCGTCATGTCACCGCCCTGACCCCGGACGTGGTGGAAGCGGTCATGGCCATCAACTACTTCTCCCCTGTCCGGCTGACTCTGGCTCTTCTGCCTGGCATGCTGGCCCGCAAGGATGGCCGCATCGTGACCATCTCGTCGATCGCCGCCCGGCTAAGCCCGCCGAACGAGGCGGCCTACGCGGCATCCAAGGCGGCGCTCACCGAGTGGTCGTCCTCGATGGCCGTCGATCTTTGGGACACGGGCGTCAAGGTGCATCTGGTCAATCCGGCGATCATCGCCACCGAGCTGTTCCGCCTGCCGGACAACGACCCTCCCGCCGTGACTCCGATCGAGGCCCTTCCCACTTCGGCGGTCACCGATGCCGTCCTCCGCCAGCTAGCTGACGGCACGTTCGAGATCTACGTGCCGGAATGGTTCGGCGATCTCGCACAAGGCCAAAGATGTCGGCGCCTTCCTGGCCGGGTCGGCGGCGTGGTTGGCGCAGAGCAAAGCGACCGAAGCCGGCGAAGGATCAGGCTGAGCAGTGCTCGGCTGAGGGGGGCACGTCCAGAGCTGGGTTGCGGTCGAAGAAGCCAGCCGGCTTCAGGGTGAAGCCCGTGTACTCGACGGGCATCACCGGCCAGTCCTCTGGGCGGGCCACGTGGGTCACGCCGAACGTGTGCCAGACGACGATGTCGGTGTCGACGATCGAACGGCCTCCGGCGGTCCACGCCGGGAGCCCGGCCCCTCCCGGATGGAGGTTGGGAAAGTCGCCCGCCGCCCGCCGCTCGGCCGCGTCGAAGGGCGTCACCCACAAGTTCTTGGTGGCGAAGGCAGCTCGCTGGGCCACGCTGGAGTCGGGGTGAGCCAGAAGCGTCGGCGTGGCCGAGGGGATGAGGCGGTACGCCACCGGCTGGCCCAGCCGGTTGGTCACCGACGGGTTGACGATCTTCCAGAACCGCGACTTGGCCGGATCGGCGAGCCGCTGGGCTTCGGACTCAGTCGCCAGCAAGGTCGCCTTGGCCGCGAACGCGTTGCCATAAGGGAGTTCCGCAGATACGGCCTCAGTGTCCACCTCGTAGACCGAGTTCCCTGAACCGTCGACATCGAAATCGAGCCGGAAGTTGAAGAGATGCTGATGGTTGGGCGCGGCCAGCCCGGGGGCGATCAGGGTGGACTCGGTTCCGTCGAAGTCCTCACGGACGCCCATCGTCTGCACGATGCCGGTCAACTTCACCTCGAGTTGGATGGTCCCGTCGAGGTAGAAGTACCAGTAGAACCCATATTCGTAGTTGCCAACGGTGTGGATCGAACTCACGACCAGTCGCCGTGACCGCCGCACCTCGGTTCGGCCGATGTTGAGGTCCTGGTGCTTCCAGAGAATGCCGTAGTCCTCCTCATGGATGCAGATGGCGCGCTCAACGGTCAACGGGTTGCCTTGTTCGTCGGCACCGACGGCGTCCATGTAGCGAATGACGCCCAGGCAGTCGCATCCTTCGGTCAGCGAGTTGAGGAAGGGCCACCGGCCGAGGCCGAACTCGCCGCCATCGAACGCGTTTTTCCATCGGTGGATCATGCTGACCTCGCCGTAGGGAACCACCATCTCCGCCACCGCCGCCCGATGAAGAATGGCGCGCCGGCGTCCCTGGTCCTCGTACGACACGGTGTGCAGCACCAAACCGTCGAGCGGGTGCATCAGCACCCGGAGCCGCCACTTCTGCCACGTAATGACGCTGCCATCAATGGCGAAGCTGGGACCGTCCGGCTGCACGATCTCGAGGGGCCGGAGGTCGGTGCGCAGTGGACCCACGTCGTCCACCCCGTAGTTGGCGTGCTCCTCAGGTATCGGCACGACGCCGTAGTCGTGCACCTCGAGCACCTTGCCGGAGAGAAGGTCGACATCGACGACGACGCCCTCGATGGGATGGGCGTAGCCGTTGTCCGCGTCGAAGTGGCGCACGTACGAGACGACCCGCACGAGGCGGACCGACCGGTCCAGCTGACCGGTGAAGTTCCCGGCTGGCCATGGGTCCAGCTGAAGAGAGTCGAAGTCCGTGATACCCCGACGGCGCATGGCTTCTTGCCACCGACTGTCCTGTCGCACGGCCAGGGTGGCCTCGAACAGTTCGCCTATCAGCAGGGTGGCGTGGACGTCGCTCAGGGTGACCCACTCGAGAGAGCCAGGCGGGTCCAGTCCGACGACCACCCGGTGGGTGTCGCAGGTGCTTTTGTCAAAGACCACAGCCAGCGCCCGCCGGCCAACGCTCTCGCCAGCATCGGCCTGGGCGACTTCCTCTTTGGTCGGTTCGTCGGCAGCGACGAAGGCAAATCTGGCGTCCGAACCGAACCGGGCATCGGCGCGCACCGCCGCGGATGCCGCGGCCACTTCGGCGGCGGTGAGGGGCTCTAGCGGGTGCATAGCCCCGAAGGCTAGTAGAGGCGTCCGGAAGCTGACAGCCGTGTCATGGTACGGTCCGGGCGGTCATCGTGGAACCCGCCCAAGCCCCGCTGCTTGACTTTGCCGTACCCGAGGAACTGCTGCGTGCTGCGATGGCGGCCACCGGATCTGAAGACACGGTGGCCGACCTCCCCCTGATGCCAGGCACCGGCACGGGCCGGCCGCCGCCCATGTGGCCACTGCTCCGCCGTCACGGATTCTCCGGCGTGAGCGTCTTCACTCTGGCTGCCCTCGTGACCCTCACCATCGACAATGGGTTCGGCTTGCTCGGACCGGACATCCAGCGCTCGTTCCATATCAACGACGCCGCCCTCGGCGCGGTCGTGTTCGCCAGTTCGGCCTCGCAGTTCCTCTTCGCGTTGCCCATCGCCCTGTGGTCGGACCGAGGCAGCCGCGTCCGCATCGGGGCGCTGACCTTGCTGCTGTTCTCGGCCGTCGTCCCGTTGATGGGCCTGGCCCGGACGGTGTGGGTCTTCACCGGCTTGGCCGTGATCTCGGCCATCGGCCACGGTCCCCGCGACACGACGCACATGTCGTACCTCGCCGATGCCTACCCGCCCGAAGCCCGCGCCCGCATCTTCGCCTACCACAGCGGTGCCGATCCGGTGGCGCGCACCATCGGCATCTTTCTCATCGGAACCATTGCATCAGCGACGGGCGACTGGCGATGGGCGACGGCGGTGGCCCTGCTGGGGATACCGCTGGCGTTGGTGATGCTGCGCCTGCGCGAGCCGCCGAAGGGCCGCCATGAGTCCAGCCACATCCTCCGCGGGTCCGGCCTGGAGTCGCTCGCTCCCGGCGAGGAGCGGGCGCCCCGCGTCCTCTTTGGCGCGGGCGTGCAGCGTTTGCTTCGGATCCGCAGCCTGTACTGGCAGCTGGTGGCCGTAGCCGTGCTCGGTTTCGCCGGTACGGGCATCCCGCTGTTCGGTTCGTTGTACCTGAAGCGCACCTGGCACCTCAACGCCGGCCAGCGCGGTCACGTCTACCTCGTCGTCGGCATCTCCGCCTTCCTCGCCATTCCCGTGGCCGGCCTGGTCGGCGACCGGCTCTTCCGGCGGCGGCCGGAGTCTGTCCTTATCCTCGGCGGCGCCTGCCTGGCCGCCTTCGGCTCGATCTACGCTGCCTCTCTCTACGCCCCGCATCTGTGGATGGTCACGGGCGGATGGTTCCTCGCCGAGTGCTGTCTGGCGCCTCTCTCGACCGCCATCGCCCAGACCGTCGCCGCCACCGCCCCGCCCGACATGCGCAGCCTGGCGTACGGATTGTTCGGGATCTACGGCCTGGTGTTCGGCGGCTTCACCGGCGCGGTAGTCCTCGGCGACGTGAGCGACGCCACCAGCGCCCGGTTTGCGCTGACCCTCATGGGCCCGGTCTGCGTGGTCGGAGGGATTCTCTTGGCCATCGGGGCCCGGCATGTGCGCCGGGACATCACCATGGTCATCGAGGACATCCTCGAGGCCCACCACGAGTCGACCCGCCGGCGCTCCGGGGTGCCCGTCCCCGCCCTGCAGATCTCCCGGCTCGACTTCTCGTACGGCACCCAACCCGTGCTCTTCGGGGTCAACCTGGAGATAGCCGAGGGCGAGATCGCGGCTCTGCTCGGCACCAACGGCGCGGGCAAGAGCACCCTGCTGCGCGCCGTGGCCGGACTGGATCACCCGATGCGGGGCACCATCCGGATCTTCGGGACAACCACCACCTGGCTCGAGGCGGAACAGGTGCTCGGCCTCGGGGTCGCGCTCCTGCCCGGCGGGCGAACCACTTTTCCCGGGCTGACCGTGGCCGACAACCTGCGCATCGGGGCCCACCACCTCCGCAAGGACCGCGGGCGGGCCCACGCCGCCATCGACGAGGTGTACGCCGCCTTTCCCGTGCTGTACGAAAAGCGGGATCAGCGGGCCGGGACGCTGTCCGGCGGTGAGCAACAATTTCTGGCGCTCGGCCGGGTGATGATGACCAAGCCCCGTTTGCTGCTCGTCGACGAGCTCAGCCTGGGCTTGGCTCCCAAAGCCGTCGAAGCTCTGATGGCCAACATCCGCCGGGTCAACGCCGAGGGCACCACGGTCATCCTGGTCGAGCAGAGCGTCAACGTGGCCGCCCGGTTGGCCAGCCACGCCATCTTCCTCGAACGCGGCGAGATCCGTTACGACGGTTCGGCGGCCGGCCTCCTCGCCCGCGAGGACCTGCTCCGACCGGTGTTCCTCGGGTCGCCCGCTTAATGAGATGGCCAGCAACTTGACGCCAGAAACTCGCCACGAAGGAGGGAATGTGGTATCTGCCACCACGCCAGTCGGGTTTCTGGCGTCAAGTTCGCAGGCACCTCATTAAAATGTCCGTCCCCGCCTGGACCCTCGTCCAGGGCGCCATCAACGGACTCGGGTACGGGCTGCTGGCCGTGGGGCTAGTCCTCGTCTACCGGACCAGCCGGGTGCTCAACCTGGCCCACGCCCAACTGGGACTGATCGCCGCCGTCCTCCTGGCCAAGCTGGTCCAGGACTTTCACATCACCTATCTGCCGGCGGCCGTCTTCGCGCTCCTGGTGGCGTGTGCGGCTGGCGCGGGTACGGAGTTGCTGCTTCGCCGGCTGTTTCGCCGCCCCCGTCTGCTCGTCATGGTGGCGACCATCGGCTTGTCGGAGTTGCTCTTTCTCGTCACCGAACTGCCCTTCGTCCGGCCCAAGCACCCGTACCTGCGCTACCCCGTCCCGTTCAAGGCCACCCTGACGGTCGGTCACCCCGCCCACTTCTTCACCAGTGGAGATGTCCTGGTGCTCGTCGTCGCGCCGCTGGCGGCGCTAGGTATGGCCATCTTCTTCCTCGGATCCAGTCAGGGGCTGGCCATGCGGGCCATGGCCGAGAACGCGGATGCCGCTCGCCTCAGCGGGGTGTGGGTGCGGCGCACGTCGACGCTGGCGTGGACGATCGCGGCCGCCCTCTCCGGGATCACCGCCATCCTGGCCTCCCCGGGCCGGGGCAGCGGCTTCGCCCAAGCCCTCGGTCCGGTGCTCCTCCTGCGGGCGCTGACGGCCGCGTTGGCCGCCGGGTTGTCCAGCCTGCCGGTGGCCTTCGCCTCTGGCATCGGCCTCGGGGTAATCGAGCAGGTCCTGGCCCAGAACATCGCCGGCACGGCCACGACGGAGACGTTGCTGTTCGTGGTGCTGTTGGGGGTGCTCCTGGTGCGCGGCCAGGCCCTCCGGCCTGGCCCGCGCGACGCCGAGGGGTCCTCCTGGCAGTTCGCCAGCCAGACGGCCCGGCGGGCGGCGCCGGATGACCTGCTCCGGCGCGACGTCGGCCGGGTGGGTACGGCTCTCGTCGCCACCGTCCTCATCGCCCTTCCGATCGTCCTGCCCCAGAGTCAGGCGTTCCTCTTCTCGCGCATCTTCCTGTATGCCGCCATCGCGCTGTCCCTCACGGTGCTCACCGGCTGGGCCGGACAGCTGTCCCTCGGGCAGTTCGCGCTGGTGGCCGTGGGCGCGATCGTCGCGGCCAGACTGACCGGGCACGTGTCGGCCTTCGTGCTGTTCCCGGTCGGCGGCATCGTGGCCGGCGTCGTGGCCGTGGTCATCGGGTTGCCGGCGCTGCGCATCCGGGGGCTCTATCTGGCCGTGAGCACCCTCGGTTTCGCGGTCTTCATGCAGGAGGCGGTCCTGCGCACACCCTGCTGGCGGCTGTGGGGGATCCACGCGTGCACCGGCCTGCCCGACCCGGCGTCCACCCTGATCAGACCGCCATCGGTGCTCGGTATCGACCTCGGCGCCGAACGGACCTTCTACTACGTGGCTCTTGGTCTGCTGGCGGTCCTGTTGTTGATGGCCCGATGGTGGCGGGACCGGGGCGTAGCCCGGGCGTTGATCGCGGTGCGCGACAACGAGGTGGCGGCCGCAGCCATGGGCATCCGGGTGGTACGGACCAAGCTGCTCGGCTTCGCCCTGTCCGGGTTCATCGCCGGGGTGGCTGGCGTCGGTCTGGCGCTAGCCACAAAGCGATTCTCGGCAAGTACGTTCGACACGCCGATCTCGCTGCTGATCGTGGCCATGGTCGTGATCGGCGGGTTGGGCTCGATCCCGGGAGCGGTACTCGGCGCCGCTTATCTGGTCGGCCTCCCGGCCCTGTTCGGCTCGACCCCGACCGTCCAGCTCTTGACGAGCGGGCTCGGCCTCACCGCCTTCCTGCTGTATCTGCCCGGCGGCCTGGCCACGGTGATGGCCAACATCGGCGACGGGGTGGCGCGGCTGTTGGAAGGCCCGCCCGCACCCGAGGCCGGTGGCTCGGACGATCGAGAGTTGGTCGAGGCGGCCGCGCCATGACGGCCACCGACGCGGCCCGCCTCGAACTGCAGGATCTGTTCGTGACCTTTGGCGGCGTGCGCGCCGTCGACGGGGTGTCGCTGTCCGTGGAGCCGGGCCAGGTGGTCGGCCTTATCGGGCCCAACGGGTCGGGCAAGACGACGCTGCTCGACGCCGTGTCCGGCCAGATCCGGCCTACCGCCGGACGGGTCCACCTCGACGGCGTCGACCTGGTTGACCACCTGCCCGAGGACCGGGCCGCCCTCGGCATGGTGAGGTCCTTCCAGGACTGCCGGCTGTATCCCGAGCTGACCGTCGAGGACACCCTCCTGGTGGCCCAGGATGCGGCAGAGCCGGCCAGCCTGCTGGCCACCAGTCTGCAACTGCCTCGCGCCCGGCGCACCGAGGCGACCAAACGCACGCGCGTCGACGGCCTTATTCGCTCCCTTGGCCTTGATCGTTTCCGCCATCATCCGGTGAGCCAGCTTTCGACCGGGACCCGGAGAGTCGTCGATCTGGCTGCCATCGTGGGCGCCTCTCCCCGCCTGCTGCTGTTGGACGAGCCGACCGCCGGTATCGCCCAGAAGGAGGCGGAGGCCTTCGGCCCGTTGCTGCGCCGCCTGCATCAGGCCACCGGGGCGACCATTCTCATCGTTGAGCACGATGTGCCCCTCGTAATGAGCATCTGTCACCGGGTGGTCGTCCTGGCGTCGGGCCGGGTGGTGGCGAGCGGTACGCCTGCCGAGGTGGCGTCCGACCGGGCCGCCCTCGAGGCATACCTCGGAGCAAGCGAAGAAGCCCTGGCCCGCAGCGGCCCCGTGATCAAGGAGGAAGACTGATGGCACGCGGAGGTCTTGGCGTCACGGTCCGGCGACGCTGGCGGCAATCGTCGGCCGGCATGAAGATCGGCGTCGGCGTGGTCGTGCTGGTCCTCGTCGTCGCCATCATCGCGGGGGCGGCCAGCAGCGGTGGCAGCTCCAAGCCCACGCCCAAGACCGTGGCCGCGGGAACGTCGACCACCGTGCCGTCATCGTCGAGCACCACAGCCGCGCCCGTGCAGGAATCCACGCGCGGCGTGACGGCGACGCAGATCAACGTCGTGTTTCCGATCATCGACCTGGCGGCCATCGCCAATTCGTCGGGCTTCAGCGGCGGCGCCGACGAGAGCTACCAGGAAGCCATCAAGACCTACGTCGGTCAGATCAACTTGGCGGGCGGCATCAACGGCAGGAAGATCAACGCCCAGGTCGTCACCTTCAACCCGCTCGACGATGCCGACATGCGTTCCAAATGCCTGGCGTGGACAAAAGATCAGCAGGTCTTCGCGGTGGTGGATGCGGCGGCCTGGCACGATGTCCACCAACTCTGCGTCACGCAGGAGGGCCACACCCCGCTGATCAGTTCGTGGACGACCGTCACCGACTGGACTCAGCAAGGCGCTCCCAACCTGTGGTGGACCGGTCCCGACCAATCCGACCTACTCAAGACCCTGGTGGCGTGGGCCCAGAGGCGGGGCGCGCTCACTCCGACGACCAAGTTCGGCATTGTCTCCGCCGACCGGGCCAGCGACAAGCAGGCCCTGACCAAGTACCTCATGCCCGCGCTGCAAGCGGCCGGTCTGACCGCGGCGGACGTGGAGACCATCAACTTCAACCCCAGCGACAACGCCACCGCCAACGCCCAGGCTCCGGTCGTCATTCAGAACTTGAAGGCGAAGGGGGTGGACACCGTGTTCCCCCTCTTGCCGCTTCCTTCGTTCCAGGCGTACTTGCAGGCAGCCGATCAACAGCACTACGCGCCCACGCTCCTCCTGTCCGACTACGAGCAGACCATCTCGATCGGCCTCGGCTTGGCCGAGGCGATCTACAAGACGGAGCTGGACGGCATGTACGGCCTCACCTATCAGACGCTCGGCAACTCCGACGACGAACGCGGCTACAAACAGCTACCCCAGGCCGAAGACTGCTACAAGGCCTGGCTGGCCGCCCACCCGACGCCGTTCCCGGATGCCGATGACCCTAGAGGCGAGGTAATCATCGAATCCCAGGGCCCCATTCTCAACGAGTGCCAGAACATTCGCCTGTTCGCCGAGGCGGCCCGCAAGGCCGGCCCCAACCTCACCCGCGAATCCTTTGACGCGGCCATGGCCGGCATCACCGGCTTCGGCGGCACGCTTGTCCCCGATCTGACCTACGGACTCAACCGGCACGCCGGGCCGGACAAGGTGCGGACCGTCCAGATCCACGTCAACATCGATCACAAGTGCGCTCTTACATCCCAGGGCAAGACCCAGGGCAGCTGCTGGCTGATCGCGGAAGACTTCAGCTAATCCCGGTGGTGGGTCTGGATGTAGATGTCGATCGACATCCCCGTACGGCCCGACGCGCCGCACATCGTCGGTCACGCATATACCCATACCCGCCCAGTCGTGTCCCACCATCGCGGCCAGGAATCGCTCGACGGTGTCCATCAGGACAGCAGGTGGGGATCCGCCCGCAACTCTCGCCTGGCCATCGCCTCGAAGAGACCGGGAAAGGAGATGCGGTCGAACGCCTTGCCGAAGCGGGCGTGCACCTCGGGGTCCATCGGGACACCTCGGCCGAGGGCCTCGACGTGCCAGGCCTGACGGCACCGCCACTCGAGGGTAATGCAACGATGGTGGGCCGCCTGGATGTCCTTGCCCACGACGAACACACCGTGGTTGGCCAGCAAGGCCATGCGGGCGTCGCCCAATGCCGCGATGGCCTGGCGCGCATTCTCCACGCTGTTCACCGCACCCTGGTAGTCGCCGTAGAGCGCGGGGTCGCCGGCGACCTGGGCCGACGTCTGGTCGTACACCGGCGGAATCCGCTGGAGGTCGGCCCAGATCGTTCCCCAGCGCGGATGATTGTGGACGGCGACACCGACATCGTGGCGGGCCTTGTGCAGCTCGGTGTGGAGGGTGATGGCGGGCGTGACCGTCCAGCGTCCGTCGAGAACATTGCCCTCCATGTCGATACGCATGATGTCCGACGCGGTGATCTCATCCCACGTCATACCGAAGGGGTTGACGAGGAGCGTGTCATCCGGTTGCCGGTAGGTGATGTGGCCGGCCAGATGATCGTCATAGCCCTCCCGATGCAGCATGCGCGCGAGGAGAGCCACCTCCGCGGCCGGAGTCAGCTCCGGAAGCGGTGGGGCCATCGGGTTGCTGATCTCGGTGTTGGCCATGTCATCCTCGCCTTTCGTATTGGACGGTCCGGCCGTCTCTCCACTCCCGCAATACCAGATAGTCGCCCTTGAGCGCCCCGTGATCCCACGCGCCGAAGCCCATGGTGGTTCCACCGTGGCCGCTGGTGGCCGGGAGGCGCTTGACTCTCTCCAGTCCCTCCCGCACGCCGTCCCTCGTCAGGTTCTCCGAGCGGGCAATGCCCTCGGCGAGCAGCCGGCCGATGTCGTAACCGGCCAGACCGACCGGCCCCGCCGCGGTCGCCTTCGAGGTTTCCTGCAGCGCGTGGCGGCGCGGGTTGTCGTCGGCGACTGTGTCCACGTACACCCAGCCTTCCCATCCCGCCCGCCAGTCCCGCTGGACGTAGCCGAACATCAAAGCCGAGTTGGCCACGACCGGCACCTCCCATCCCAGCGCGGCCACGGCCAGCGCGACGGTTCGCGCCGTCATACCCAATCCGAGGTAGACCAGCGCGTCCGGCTGGCTGGCCGCCAGTCGCTCGACCACCGACGTGGCGTCCTCGGAAAGAGGGGAAAGGGATGCGCGGCCGCTGAGTTCGAGACCGATCGGGGCCCGTGCCACATCGAAGAATTCCGCGTAGCGAGCACCGACGGGTGAGTGGTCGTGAACTACCGCCGCCGTCCGATGGCCGTGGTCGACCAGGTGGGCGGCCAGCACGGCCGGCTCCTCCTCGAGTGACCCGACCTGGTAATGGAACATCCACGCACTCCGCGTGTGCGCCCCGCCCGTGTAGTTGATGCACGGCAGGCCGGCGGCATCGGCCAGATCTCGCACGACGACACCGTTGTCACTGATGGACGGACCGACGATGGCCAGCACACCGGCGTCATCAAGCGCTCGAAAGCCCATCTCCACGTCATGGGCGGTTCCCATCGGCAGCCCCCGGGCGGCATGACGGAGGAACTCCACCGGCCGGTCGAGCCGGCCGGCGACGTCTTCCATTCCGAGTCGGACGGCATCTTCGAGGCTGCTGCCACCGTCACCTTGCGGGAAGTCGAAGAGGAGTCCGATCAGGAGGGGCGCCGCTTCCATCAGGCCAACTCGAACAGCGGGAGGGAAGCGTGCTCGGACACCGGCTCGAATCGGACCTTCACCCTTGCCCCTATGGCCACGGCGTCAGGGTCGCAACCGACGATGTTCGACATCATTCTCGGGCCTTCATCCAAGTCTACCAACGCCACCACGAAGGGAATCAGATGCCGGAAGCTGCGCGACGGGTTCTGACGAATGACGGTAAAGCTGTAGACGGTACCGACACCCGCGCTGGTCACCCACTCCACCGGTCCCCGACAGGCCAGGCAGTGGGCCCGGGCGTAGAGCTGGTGACGATCGCAGCGGGCACAGTGCTGCACCATCAGCCGCCCCTCCAGAGTGGCGGCCCAGTACGGTGCCGACTCCGGGTCGGGTATCGGCGCGGGCCGCGGTTTGGCTTCGACCGCTTGCTGATTCACGGTGACTCCTTGCCAAGCACCAGCGTGGCTCCAGTGGAAAGCATTCCGCCCGTTCCGTGGGCCACAGCGATGGCCGCACCCGGCACCTGCATCTCGCCGGCCGCGCCCCGAAGCTGGCGCACGGCCTCAACGATGAGGAACATACCCCGCATACCCGGATGGCAGCTGGACAGTCCCCCTCCGTCGGTATTGGTGGGAAGGGCGCCCCCGACGCCCAGCCGGCCACCCTCGACGAACGCCCCCCCTTCGCCCTTGGCGCAAAACCCGAGATCCTCAAGGGAGAGCAACACGGTGATGGTGAAGCTGTCATACACCTGAAGCACGTCGACGTCCGTCGGCGAGATCCTGGCCTTGGCGAAGGCTCGAGGGCCGCTCTGGGCAGCGGCCGTGACGGTGACGTCGAGCATGGCCGAGATGTTCAGATGGTGGGTCAACGCGTGGGCGGCACCGAGCAGGTGCACCGGCGCGGCGGGAAGATCGGCGGCGCGTTCCGCGGTGGTCACCACACACGCCGCCCCGCCATCCGAGATGACACAACAGTCCAAGACATGCAGCGGGTCGGCGATCAGACGAGAGGACAACACGTCGTCGATTGTCAACGGATCCCGGTACTGGGCCATCGGGTTGGCACCGGCGTGACGGCGCATGGTGACGGCGATCTCGGCCAACTGGGCGGACGTGGTTCCGTACTGGTACTGGTGACGCTGCGCCGCGAGGGCGTAGGAACCCACCAGCGTATTGCCCCACAATGCGTCCGCCGCGGCCGGTCCCGCCGGGGGTGGACCGGCGCCGCCAGTACCGAGGCGGCGGCCCATTTGCGAAAGCTGCACGCTGCCATAGCTAACCAGGACCACGTCGCACACTCCGGCTTCAACGGCGGTGGCGGCATGCTCAACGAGCACCTCGAACGAGGCGCCGCCCACGTTGGTTTCATCGAGGTAGCGGGGGCGCAGCCCGAAGTACTCGCACAGCTGCGCGGCGTACATGGGAAAGAACCCGGCGGTGGCGTAGCCGTCGACATCGGTGAAGGTCAGACCGGCGTCGGCCAGCGCCCGTTCGGCCGCCTGGGCGTGGACCTGGAACTCCGACAGGTGGGGCAGGGTCGGGTAGTCGGACGTGGCCACTCCGGCGATGACGGCGCGCCGCCCGGCGTTCACCCGTCCTGTCCTATCCGGGGTGCGCCTCGCGTCAAGCGGAACGGATCGCGCTCGGCCAGGAATGGCGCGCCGACGTGGGTCATCCCGTCGATCTCGACGAAGTGGCCCCGGGCGCGCAGGTGGGGATCGTCGAGGACTTCCTCCGGGGCCCGCACGACTCCCCACGGCAGTCCGGCGGACTGGCCCAGCCGGTACAGCTCATCCGCATCGTGACGCTCGGCCAGGCGCTTCAGGGCCCGGTACACCTCGCCGTAGTGGCCCGCCCGGTAGGCGGGATCGGCGAAGTCCGGCTCGGAAAGCGGGCCAGCGACGCCGTCCGCCGCGAGGATGGCCACCAGGTTGCGGAAGACGTGCGGGCCGAGGAAGTCGGGGGTGAGGGCGCAGACATGGCGACCGTCAGTGGCCACGAGGGTGCCGTGGGCGAAACGAGGCATGGGCTGGCCGGTGCAGAGATAGGTCATCACATGCCATTCCGTCATCGAGGCCGAACACTCGTGTCCGGACACATCGATGAACTGACCACGATTCTCGGTGGCCGGTGCTTCCGTGGGCGTGTCGCGCCACCACAAGGCCGCCAGGATGGCGATGGCGGCATAGGTGTTGGTGGTGTGCCACGCCTGATCGCCGTAACAGGCCAGCGGCGGGTCGGCCGGGCCGTAGCCGCATGCCGCCATCGACCCGCCCAACGCCATCAGTACGAGATCGTCGGCCAGGTACTCGGCCCACGGCCCGCTCTGACCGAAGGGCGTGATGGCGCAGACCACCAACGCCGGATTCACGCCAAGCAAGCGCTCGGGCTCCAGGCCGCGCCCGTCGGCCTCAGACTTGCGCAACGTGTGGATCAAGACGTCGGCGTCCTCGCACTGCCGGCGGATGTCATCGTCGGTGCGCACCACAACCGACCCTTTCCCCACGTTGTAGTGGCGAAAATGGAGGCTGTCGTCGGTGCCGTCCACGAACGGACCCCGGCGCCGCGACAGCGCCCCCTCTGGAGGCTCCAGCTTGATGACGTCTAAGCCAAGTCCGGCCAGCAGTCGCCCGCAATATTCGGCGCTGTCGTCCACCAACTCGAGCACCTTCATGTGAGCACGCCGCGGTCTCGCAGGCCGGCCACCTCCGCGCCGCTCACGCCCAGCAGATCGCCGAGCACGGCCTCCGTGTCCTCACCGAGGTCAGGCGGTCCGCGCCGGATACGGCCCCCGGTGTGCGGCGGCGTCGCCGACATCCGCACCGGCACCCCCTCGAGCGGCAGCTCACCGACCTCGGTCGAACGCAGGCGGGTGAAGTGCCCTCGGGCGGCCAACTGCGGATCGCGCTCGAGCCGGTCGGCGGCGTCCTGTACCGCCCCGGCGGGCACACCGTGAGCCTGGAGGTGATGCATGGCCTCGTACTTGTCCTGTTGGAGCGTCCACTCCTCGACCCAGCCGTCGAGGGCGTCGAGCCTGGCCATTCGGACATCGGGCGCGGCCAGTTCGTCGGCCCAAGCGGGCTGGCCCAAGGCCTTCACCAACCCCTCCCAGTGCGCGTCGGAAGAGCAGGAGATAACCACCCACTGGTCCTCGCCTTGGCACCGGTAGGCGCCCTGCGGGGCTCCCGCCGGATGCAGCCGCCGGTTCCCCGGCGGAAAGCCAGGGCGGCGAGTGGAACGGCCGTTGACCAGGTAGTCGAGCAGGAGCGGCCCGGCCAGGACCGTCGCCGGCTCGAGCTGTGTGACGTCGACATGCTGGCCTTCCCCCGTACGCCGCCGGTAGCGCAGCGCGTGCAGGACGGCGACCGCCCCGAGATAGCCGCCGACGTGGTCCAGGTACGAGAACGACCACCCGGCCGGCGGGCGCCCAGGAAGACCGACCAGCGCGGTGAGTCCGGTCAGCGCCTGGGCGGTCGGCCCCATCGTCACGTGGCTGGCGTCGGGCCCGGCGTGGCCGAATCCACACATCGACACGTAGATCACGTCGGGCCTGACGCTCTTGAGCACGTCGTAGCCCAGGCCCCACCGCGCCAGCGTCCCGGCCGCAAAGCTCTCGGTCACCACGTCCGACACCGCCACCAGCCGCTTCAGCAAGGCAAGGCCTTCCGGGTGGCGGGCGTCGATGGTGATGCTCTTTTTGCCGCCCGTGTTGTACTTGTAGAAGGTCCCGCCCCGGTTGAAGCTGCCCGCCGCGGCGGCTGCCGCCAATGAGGCCCCGCCGAAGCCCTCCCCCTTCTCCCCCGCCGCCGGGATGAGCGGAGGGATGACCCGCACCCCATCCGGGTGGCGGCTGCTCTCCACCCGGATCACCTCGGCTCCGAGACACCCCAGGATCAGCGTGGCCTGGGGCCCGAAACCGAGCCGGGTGAAGTCCAGAACCCGTACGCCCTCGAGGGCCATCTCCTGCATGACGGCCGCAGGCTAGTGCCACCGACGGCTAGCGTGACATACGTGTCAGGTTTGGAAGATCTGATCCTCATCAGCGTTGACGATCACGTCGTCGAACCCCCCGATCTGTTCGACGGACACCTGGCGGAGCGATGGCGGGACGTGGCTCCACGCGTAGTGCGGCGCGACGACGGATCGGACGTGTGGCTCTACGAGGGCAAGGAGATTCCCAATATCGGGCTCAACGCGGTGGCCGGACGGCCCCCCGAGGAGTACGGGATGGAGCCGACCTCCTTCGACGAACTGCGCCCCGGTTGCTATGACATCCACCAGCGGGTCAGGGACATGGACGCCAACGGTGTGCTCGGCTCATTGTGCTTCCCGTCTTTCCCCAACCTCTGCGGCCAGCTCTTCGCTCGCTCGAAAGACAAGGAAGCGGCTCTCGCCATCTTGCAGGCGTACAACGACTGGCACATCGACGAGTGGTGCGACTCCTACCCGGGGCGCTTCATCCCGTTGGCCCTGCCGCCCATCTGGGATCCCGAGCTCATGGCCGCCGAGGTCCGACGGGTCGCGGCCAAGGGCTGCCACGCGGTCACGTTCTCCGAGAATCCCGAGAAGCTCAGACTGCCGAGCCTGCACAATGCCCACTGGGATCCCTTCTGGCAGGCATGCGTGGACGAAGGCACCATCGTGTGCCTGCATATCGGCTCGTCGTCGACGCTTGTCGTCACTTCCGTCGAGGCACCGATCGATGTGCTCATCACCCTCCAGCCCATCAACATCGTCCAGGCCGCCGCCGACCTCATGTGGTCGCCGGTACTGCGCAAGTTCCCCGAGCTCAAGATCGCCCTCTCCGAGGGTGGCATCGGGTGGATCCCGTACTTCCTCGACCGCATTGACTGGATCTACACCCGGCATCACCGGTGGACGGGCCAGGACTTCGGTGGCCGATTGCCGAGTGAAGTGTTCAGGGATCGGATCGTCACCTGCTTCATCGACGACCCCACCGGCGTGGCCATCCTGGACCGGGTCGGTGTGGACACGGTCTGTTGGGAGTCCGACTATCCGCACTCGGATTCGACGTGGCCCACCTCGCCGGAGATGCTGTGGAAGTCGCTGGAGGCGACCGGGACGGACTTCGCGTCGGATGTGATCGCCAAGATCACACACGGCAACGCCATGCGCCATTTCCGCTTCGATCCCTTCGCTGCCCGGCCCCGAGACCAGTGCACCGTGGCGGCCTTGCGGGCGTCGGCCGCCGACGTCGATGTGTCGCCGCGCAGCGGTGGGACTCGGCGCACCGAAGCGAAGGCCACCAACGCCACCTACCTCACCCAGCGCCACCCTTCGACGCCTTGACCGCGGCCCGGATCTGGTCCTCTGGCTGCTTGCGGTCCAGGTAGTCCCGCCACCGGACGACGAGGCCGGCCTCGTCCACATCGACCAGGGTGGCACCCTGCATCTCGATCTTGGCCCCGGCGCCCGGCTGGCCTTCCGGCGGGCTATAGGTGGCCCGACCGATCCACTCGAACACCGCCCATGTGTCACCACCGCGAATGGACGTGATCTCCTGGGTCCAGTCCGGGAAGATGCCTTTGGTGTCACGCGCGATCGTCCGCAGGTCGGAGGTCGGCGTGGTGGTGGCCGGGTCGGCGAACGTGGCACCAGGTGCGAACAGCCCGGCCCAGTCCCCGCGGCCGGCCACGTCGATGGCGCGTTCCACTCGTCTCGCCCACGCGTTCCAGTCCATCCGTCAATCCTTCCGTTCTCGTCTATCGGCCCAACAGCGGCCGGATCTGATGAGCCAGCTCGATGGCGTACGACTCAGGGTCATCCAACGTCCAGCCCATCTCCGGCAGGTCGAAGTACTCGATGCTCAACAACCCGCCGTAGCCGACTTGGTCCAGCCGTTGGATGACGCGCCGGAAGTCGACATCGCCCTCGAGCGCCTGAGGGACGCCCTTGCTGGCTTGCCGCAGCTGCACATGGCCGGCCCAGGGCAGTAGCTCGACCGGATCCTCGCCCCAGCAGGCGACATGGCCGGTATCCACAAGGAGCTTGAGGCCGGGCACCTCGGACAGCATCGCCCTCACCCGTTCGACGCTGTCGACGATCGAGCCCGGCCACGGCTCCATGCGAACGCCCGGTGTGCGCCGGTAGGCCTTGATGGCCCGGTCCCACATCCCCTCGCCCTCCGGGGGCGCAGGACACGAGCAGTACGGCCGCGGCGAGGGATGGGCCATCCGATCGCCGACGGGGAGAGCCAGAGGCCCTTCCCAGTCCCAGCTCACATCCAGATGGGCGAAACCAAGCTCGGCGGCCCGCTCGGCCGCCGAGGGCATATCGCGGGGGCGGAAGACCACGTCGACCACGCCGAGCGGGAAGGCCACGGCCCCGGACCCTACCTGACAGCCGTGTCAGCAGTAGCGTGGTGTGATGGCGACGGAAGGCGGTCGGGCACGAGGCGGGACGCCGGCCAAAGAACGCGAGCTTCGCGAGCGCGGCCAGCGAACTCTGGCCCGACTTCAAGCGGCCGGGACCGAGGTGTTTCAGCGCCTCGGATACCAGGCGGCGCGCGTCGACGACATTGTCAAGGCGGCCAAGACCTCGCACGGGACGTTCTACCTGTACTTCGCCAACAAGGAGGACCTGTTCCGGACGCTGGCCCTCGACGTGTCCCAAGAGATGCACGCCTTGGCCGACACCCTCGGACCGGTGACCCCCGACGCAGCCGGCTACCGGGAACTCCGTGATTGGATCGACCGCTTCACCGACTTGTACGAGCGCTACCGCGCCGTCATCCAGACGTGGACCGAGGCGGACGCGGGCGACACCGAGATGGGCCGCCTGGGGACCGATCTCCTGTCCGGCTTTACCCGCAACCTGGTTGAACGCATCACCGAGAACGGCTGCGCACCGGTGAACCCCGAGATCGGTGCCCTTGCCCTGGTCGCCATGATCGAACGCTTCAACTACTACCTGTCGATCGGCCAGGTCGACGTCGACCGCGACGAGATGCTCGACACCTTGGCCCAAGTGGCCCATCAAGGCCTGTTCGGGGGAGCGGCCCGCCGCCATCCCCGGTTGCGCACCGCCGGCCGTGGCTGACGGCGGGCGCTTGGCGGGCGAGACCGCCCTCGTCACCGGTTCGACGTCAGGGCTTGGCAAGGTGATCGCCAGCCGATTTGCGGTGGAGGGCGCGGCCGTATGCGTTACCGGGAGAGACCCCAGCCGCGGCGAGGCGACGGTGGAACGGATCGTCGGCATCGGCGGCCAGGCCGTATTCGTTCCCGCCGACCTGGCGTCGGCCGAGGAATGCCGCCGCCTTGTCGACGCGACCGTCGCCGCCCTGGGTGGCCTCACCGTGCTGGTCAACAACGCGGTGGACAGCGGCACCGGGTCTGACGGCCCCGTAGCCGAGATCGAATCAGAGGCGTGGGATCACATTCTTCGCGTCAATCTGGGAGCGCCCGCCTTCCTCTCCCAGGCCGCCATCGCGGCCATGCGCCGAGCCGGGCACGGCTCGATCATCAACATCTCCTCCCGCGCCGCGGAGCGGGGCACGCCCCGGTTGGCCGCCTACTCGGCGAGCAAGGGCGGTATGAACGCCCTCACGCGATCCATCGCCGTCGACTACGGCCGCGAGGGGATCCGCTGCAACACCATCCAGCCCGGCTACGTGTTGCACGAGCGGCGCGACGCGGAGATGGAGGACAGCAAGCGGGCACGACTCGAGGGCATGGTGCTCACGCGACTCGGCACGGCCGAAGACATCGCCCTGGCCGCGGTCTACCTGGCCAGCGCCGAATCGGGCCACGTCACCGGGATCACGATGCCGATCGACGGCGGTAGCACCTCGGCCCGCGGGCTCGTGCTGGGGTAGCCCGTGCATCCAAGGATCTCCGTCAGCGCCATCTGCTCCATCTCGTGGTCTCTCCAGGAGGACCTGGCGTTCTACCGCCGCGCTGGTATCGACCAGGTCGGCATCTCGTTGCGCAAGCTCGATGTCTCCGGCTACGACCGCGGCGCCGCCCTCATCGGCGAAGCCGGCTTGCGCGTGACCAACCTGCTCGGGCTCGGACCGTTCACCCTGGCCCGTCCGGACCAATGGCCGGAGCAACAGCAGCGGGTCCTGGCGGCCATGGAGATGGTTTCCACCATTGGCGCCGAGTGTCTGATCCTCACCACCGGTCCAGCCGGGCAACTTTCCTGGGAGGATGCCGCCGACGCGCTCGAGGCGGCCCTGGCGCCCGTGCTTCCGGTCGCGGCCGAACGTGGCGTGCCGTTCGCCCTCGAGCACACCCATGCGCTGCGAGCTGACGTCGGGTTCGTCCACTCGCTGCGTGACGCGGTTGACCTGGCTCGCCGTCTCGGCGTCGGCGTCTGCATGGAGATCAACGCCTGTTGGGCGGAGAGGGGGTTGGGAGCCACAGTGGCGGACGCTGTGGATGACCTACGCCTGGTCCAAGTGAGCGACTATGTCATTGGCACGACCTGCACGCCGGACCGGACCGTCCCCGGCGACGGCGACATACCCATCGCCCGCATCCTGGCCCAGTTGGAAGCGGCCGGTTACAACGGGTACTACGACCTCGAGCTCATCGGACCGCGCATCGAGGCCGAGGGATACGCGGCGGCCGTACCCCGCGCCGTTGCCGCCCTCGGGGAGTTGTTGGGGGGCCGGACGTGAGCCTGGTGGTCGGCGATGTCATCCGACGAGCCGCCCGCCGCTGCCCAGACCGGGTGGCCGTGTCGCTCGGCGAGCAGAGCATGACCTTCGCGGGGTGGGACGCGGCCGCCAACCGCATGGCCGATCTCCTCCGCCAGCGGGGCGTGGAGTATGGCGATCGCGTCGGATGGCGAGGAGAGACGGCAATGGGGGTGGCCATGCTGTTCGTGGCCTTGGCCCGCCTCGGGGCCGTGTTCGTCCCGCTGAACTCGCAGCTGTCCGAAGCCGAGCTTGAACCCGTCCTGGCCAAGGCCCGCCTGCATCACCTACTGACGACCAGTGAGGTCGACGACCTGGCTGGCGCGGCGGACGCGGGCGAGTCCGCGGGCTCGGTGGACTCGGCGGCCTCTGGGGTCCTCGAGCCGAGGCTGGCTGAGGGCGATCCGCACGTCATCTTCTTCACCAGCGGGAGCACCGGGACGCCGAAAGGGGTGGTGCTCTCCCACCGGGCCAACGTCCTGCGCAGCTGGGCCGGCATTGTCCCCGCCCCGCCGGGCGCCACCGTCTGCATGTTCCCGCTGTTCCACATGGCGCCGTGGTCCTTAGGACTCGGGTGCTGGCAGTCGTGCCAACAGGTGGCGTTTGTGCGTAGCGCCGAGCCGAGCGAGTTGCTCGGCGCCGTCGCCCGATGGCAGGCCACCCGCCTCTACGCCATCCCAGCGGTGTGGGGCCGTATCCTGGCGGCCGGCGTGGAGGGCTGGGATGTCTCCAGCCTGCGAGAGGTCGACTCGGGTACCTCCGCAACGCCGCCGGAGCTCATCGCCGCGTTGAAAGACGCCTTTCCAGGGACGATCACGAGGCTGTTCTATGGCTCGACCGAAGCCGGGCCGGGAACCTGCCTCACGGATGCGGACGTCCGGGCCCGCCCGGGAAGCGTGGGCCTGCCCTCGCCTGGTGTCGAGGTACGGCTGGCCGAGTCGAATGAGGTCTGTCTGCGAAGCGAGTTCCTCATGGACGGCTACTTCGAGGATCCCACTGCGACGGCGGCGGCACTGGTCGATGGCTGGTACCACAGCGGCGACGCGGGTAGCTTCGACCGCGACGGCTACTTGTCCATCACGGGGCGGCTGCGGGACGTGGTCCGCACCGGGGGAGAAACGGTGGCACCGACCGAAGTGGAGGCCGTCCTTCGTGACCACCCGGCCGTGGCCGACGTAGCCGTCGTCGGACTGCCCGATCCCGCGTGGGGCGAGGTCGTCTGCGCGGTCGTCGTGGTCCGGCCGGGCGCGTCTCTCGATCTCGCCGGCGTGCGCGCCCACTGCGAAGGTCGGCTCGCCGCCTTCAAGTACCCCCGCCGGGTGGCAACCGTCGCAGCCCTCCCCCGTACCGCCGCGACCGGCCAGGTCCAACGGACCCTCCTGGTCGAACGGGTGTTGGCCGGCTCCGATGTCCAACCCGGGAGAACCTGAATGGACTTCACCTATCCTCCTGAGGCGGAGGCCTTTCGCGCCGAGTTCCGGGCCTGGCTCGACGACAACCTCACCGACGACCTCCGATCATCGTCGACCGACATGGATCCGTCCGGGGGCCGGTTCGACCGCTTGCACCGGTGGAACCGAACCCTGGCCGATGCGGGGTATGCAGCCATCGCCTGGCCCGTCGAATACGGGGGGCGCGGCGCGGGCACGATGGAGCAGGTCGTCTTCGCCGAAGAGATGAGCCGGGAAGACGCCCCCGGCCCCCTCAATCCCATCGGGATCTCGAATATCGCTCCCGCCATCATGGAGTTCGGCACCGAGGAGCAGAAGCGCCACTTCTTGCCCCGAATGCTGCGGGGCGACGACATCTGGTGCCAAGGGTTCTCGGAGCCCGACGCCGGGTCGGACCTCGCCTCGCTGCGGACGTCGGCCGTCCGCGACGGAGACGACTACATCGTCAACGGCCAGAAGGTGTGGAACACCTTCGGGCATCTGGCCAACTGGTGCGAGCTTCTCGTCCGCACCGATCCTTCCGCGCCCAAGCACAAGGGCATCTCCTGTCTGCTCATGGACATGACCTTTCCCGGCGTCGAAGTCCGCCCGCTCGTCACCATCACCGAAGAGCACGAGTTCAACGAGATCTTCCTCACCGATGTCCGCGTCCCAGTCACGTCGCTGCTGGGGGCCGAGAACGAGGGCTGGCGCACGGCGATGACGACCCTGGCCTATGAGCGCGGTGGCGTGGCCAACCTGCACCTCGGGCTACGCAAGAAGATCTCTCGCCTGCTCGACCTGGCCCGGACCACGTCGATCGGTTCCGGGCGGATGGCTTCCGAAGATCCTGTCCTTCGGCAACGGCTGGCATCGGTCTACGTCGAGGGCGAGCTGCTGAAGCTTCTGGCCGATCGGGCCATATCCGCGGCCATCCACGGTCGGGCCATGGGGCCGGAGTCGAGCGTCGCCAAGCTGACGTGGAGCGAGGCCGAAGGACATGTCTCGGAGGTGGCCGCCGATATCCTCGGTCCGGACGCCAACGCCGGCCCGTGGGGCCGCGATCGGGTGTACTCGAGGGCCATGACCATCGCCGGCGGAACCACCCAGGTGAACAAGAACATCGTGGCTGAGCGCATCCTGGGACTCCCGCGCGCCAGGTGAGCGTCCCCGTGCCCGTCTCGATCACCGATGCCGGCGATGAGCGGCTCGCCGACTACCGCTCGTTACCCGAGCGGTCGCGGTTGCGCTCAACCGGCGGCGCTTTCATCGCCGAAGGATGGCTGGTCGTCGACCGCCTGCTCGCATCGCCCTATCCGGTGCGGTCGCTGCTGGTGGTGGCCAACCACACGCATCGCCTGCCCGCATTCGCAGGCTCAATCTACGTATCCTCCCAGGCCGTCGTCGATGAGGTGGTCGGCTTCCGCGCCCACCGGGGCGTGCTGGCGGCGGCCTCCCGTCTTCCCCCGTCGTCGGTGGCCTCGATCATCGAGGGGGCGACGGTTGTCGCCGTGCTCGAAGGGATCAATGACCACGAGAACCTCGGGGGCATCTTCCGCAACGCGGCCGCGTTCGGGTTCGACGCCGTGCTCCTCTCGCCGAACTGTTGTGATCCCCTCTACCGCCGGGCGGTGCGAGTGTCCATGGGCCATGTTCTCACGATGCCCTTTGCCCGCATCGAGCCGTGGCCGCACGGATTGCAGCAGCTACGTGCGGCTGGCTTCGAGTTGGTCGCCCTGACGCCGTCCGCCCTGACCGCCTTGTCATCCCGACCCGCATCTTCCTCCCGGGCCGCCAGTCACGTGGCCGTTCTGCTCGGGGCCGAAGCGACGGGCCTCTCCGACGATGTCATCGAGCTCACCGATCGCTGCGTCCGGATCCCTATGGCTGATGGCGTGGATTCGCTCAACGTGGCGTCGGCGGCGGCCATCACCTTCTTCGTGGCAACGGCAGGTCTTACTGACCCAGACCGATCATGATGGTCTTTACCTCAGTGAAGCCCTCGATGCCTTCGCGGGCTCCCTCCCGGCCGAGCCCCGACGCCTTGTAGCCGCCGAAGGGGATGTTCGGCATGACGCCGTAGTCGTTGATCCCGACCGTGCCGGCGCGCAGGCGTTTGGCGAGCCGGAGGGCGCGCGAGACGTTGCTGGTGTAGACGCCGGCCCCCAGCCCGTAGGGCGAGTCGTTGGCGATGCGTATGGCTTCGTTCTCGTCGCTGAACGGAATGACCGAGAGCACGGGACCGAAGATCTCCTCGCGGGCGATTGTCATCTGGTTGTCGACGTCGGCGAAGAGGGTCGGGTTGACCCAGTTGCCGGGGGCCAGATCACCCGCGGGGCGGTCACCGCCGCAGACGAGACGAGCGCCTTGTTCCTGGCCCTTGTCGATGTACCCCATCACCTTGTCCAGCTGCCGCTTGTTGATGATCGGCCCAGACGTGGTCTCGGCCAGGAACGGATCGCCGAAGGTGATCATGGCGGCCATCGAGGCGGCGGTGGTGATGAACTCGTCGTAGATCGACCTGTCCACAAGCGCTCTCGTCTGGCACACGCAGCCCTGGCCCGACAGTCCGAAGCTCACCATCCCCATCGCCGTCATGGCCGCCAGGTCGATGCTCGGCGCATCGGCAAAGTTCAGGCTGGCGCTCTTGCCGCCGAGTTCGAGTGACACCCGCTTGATGCCTTTGCCGCTGACTTCCAGGATGTGCTCGCCGACGGCCCGGCTCCCCGTGAAGGTGACCTTGTCGACGCCGGCGTGGGTGATGAGCGCCTCTCCGGTCACGGGACCGGTGCCCGTCACCAGGTTGAACACACCCGACGGCAGACCGATCTCCTCCATCAGTTCGGCGACGCGCAGCACGCCCAGCGAGGCGAACTCGGAAGGCTTCACTACGACCGTGCAGCCGGTGGCCAGCGCCGGTGCCACCTTTTGCGCGAACAAGAACAGCGGCGCATTCCAGGGAATGATCGCCGCGACCACACCGACCGGCTCCCGGACGGACAGGACCTGCATATCGTTGCCGGCGTACGGCGGATAGGTCTCGCCCGTCAATTTGTCGATCCAGCCGGCGTGATAGTCAAAGATGTCGGCGGCGAACTGCGACGAGACTTGATACATCGAGCTGAAGGTGATCGGGAGTCCGTTGTCCAAGGATTGCAGCCGGTTCAGCTCGCCGGCGTGGTCATACAGGACACTTACCAGCCGCTGCATGATCTGCTTGCGATCACGCGCCTTCATCGCCGGCCAGGGTCCATCGTCAAATGCCCGACGGGCGGCCTGCACCGCCCGATCGACATCCTTCGCCGACGCCGTCTGGAGCCGCACCACGTCCTCGTTGGTGGCCGGGTTCACGTGCGTCCAGATCTCGCCAGAGCCGTCGACCCACCCACCGTCGATGAACAGCCGTCCCTCGCCGACCTTCAACTCGTCACGCTGCGGCAGAACCGAGATGGCCATGTGGCCTCCTTATCGCTTGACCAGATTGACATTGGCCTCACCGGCCACCAACTCCACCGGCGTGCCCACCAGCTCCGTCCGCTCCGCCTCGGCCAGCAGATCAGCTCCGAGCAATTTGGCGTAGCTGCGATCCCCCTCGGGTAGATCGCACACGGCCACGCCCCACTCCGCCTCGCCTGAGCGGCCGTGCACGACGGTGTACGCGGCGATCGACGCTGGCCCGGTGGCGACGTCTCGGATAGCACAGTGCGGGCCGGCGTCGAGTCGCTCCTGGACCGCCGCGCCGTCGGGCGGACGCACGGCTCCGGGCGTGGTCGAGTACAGCCCGTAGACGTGCTTGGTCATATGCATGCCGACCCCGCTCACCATGCCCACCGATCCGGGGTCCTTGCGCAACACGTCCGCCATCGTGGCGATGGAATGGGAAAGGTAATTGCTTCCCGCCCCGCCCGAGAACGGAAGGCCACCGGTGACGGTCACGCCGCGTGGATCGGAAGCGACCAGGCCGAGTGCATCCAAGGCGAAATGGACGGAGCTCCCGAAGCAGCTGTACAGGTCGAGGTGGGCGACGTCGTCGATGCCCAGACCAGCCGCCGCCAGTGCCTCCGACGAGGCGGCCCGCATGGCGCGCGACTCCCCCATCTTCTCCCGCTCGGCGACGTACACCTCGTCGGTCGCATAACACCATCCCCGCAGGTACACCCGCTGCTCAGGGAGAACGCCGAGATCGTCGGCGGCCTGATGCGAGGCGACGATGACGGCGGCGGCCATATCGACATCCATGATCGAGACCATGTACTTCGTATAGGGATAACCGACCAGGCGATTCGCCGGCGTCGGCCGGATGAGCTCATCCACGGTCCGGGCCTGAGGGAACCAGGCGTAGGGATTGGCCGCAGCCACCTCCGTCATCGGCTCGAGGAGCTGACCAAGCTTGAGGCGGTAGGTATCGGGCGCGATGCCGAGGCGGCCTCGCCGGGCCACCTCGAAAGCGGCAAACGTCAGCCAGGCTTGAAAGACCTCGTGGGCCACCTCGGCCGGGTGGAATGGAGCCTCGAATGGAAACGGCGGCGGCTGCGGATGCCGGTGACTCCATTGCGCCTTCTCGCCGCGTTTCTTCAGCTGGCGACGAGTCTCGAGCGCCTCGGCCCCGGTTACAAGGGCGACGTCGTAGTCCCCGCGCATGATGTCCTCGGCGGCAGTCTGGACCAGGAGCTGCGGAGTGGTGCCGCCGATCCCCGAATAGAGCCGGTGGCGGGGCGCGATCCCGAGTCGTTGAGCCAGCCGTACCGGCGGATCGTCGTACTGCCAGCTCTGGCAGTAGACGATCTGGATGCTGTCGAGCTTGGCCAGGACCTGCGTCGACCCGGTGTCGGCGGCGGCCGCCCTGGCGACCTCCTCCCACATGGCCAAAGGCTCGGGCGCGTCGCCATCAGTTTCGGCGGGGCGCCAGGTGCGCTGACCTACTCCGATCAGGCAGGGCGTACGAGGATCAACCGCCGTCATCAGCGACCCTGCCACCGGGGCGGACGCTTCTCGGCGAACGCCTTGGGGCCCTCCTTGGCGTCCTCGGTTTGGAACACCATGCTGCTGATCTCGGATTCCAGCTTGTACGCCGCCTTCATGTCGATGGCCAGGCAGCGAAGCACACTTTCCTTGGTGGCCTGAACGGCTACGGGGGCGTTGGCGGTGATCCGTTGAGCCCACCAGCGGGCCCGATCCAGCAGTTCGTCCTCAGCGACGATCTCGTTGAGCAAGCCCACTTCCATGGCCCGCTCGGCCGGCAGCGCTTCGGCCGTGAGCAGGAACTCCATGGCCGCCGGAAACGCCAGCTGGCGCGGCAAGCGCACCGTCGTCCCCCCACCCGCGAACAGACCGCGTTTGGGTTCCATGACGCCGAACCGGGCATTGGTGGTGGCGACGCGGATATCGATGCCACCCAACATCTCCATCCCGCCGGCTACGCACGGGCCGTTTATGGCGGCGATGATTGGCTTGTAGATGATCAAGCTACGGAGCACGGAGTCCGTGCCGTCACGCAGCTTGCATCCGTCGATCTCGTCTATCTCGCCCGTCGCGATCCGCTTCTGCAGGTCGGTGATCTGCGGGATGTAGGTCTTGAGATCGGCCCCGGACATGAAATTGCGCCCAACGCCCGTGACGATGGCCACCCATGCGTCCGGGTCATCGCGGAACCGACGCCACGCGTTGGCCAGATCCCGGAAGTGGTACAGGTCGCAGGCGTTCTTGGTCTCGGGCCGATCAATGGTGATGAGCACGATGTGCTCGTCGTCCATCTCGTAGTGGATTGGCACGACCTGACACTAGCGTCAGCTAGCCGGGTGCGGGTCAGGCGAAAAGGAAGGACCCTCCGTCCACCATGAATGTCTGGCCGGTGAGGTAACGGCAGGCGTCCGAGCAGAGGAACTGCGCCACCGGTCCGATATCGTCCTCCGGGTCGCCCTGGCGGCCGATGGGATGCTCACGCATGAATTGCTCATACTCCTCACCGCGGCGGGCCGCGGCGTCTTGCCCCCGCTTCGAGGCGGCTCCCGGCGCGATGCAGTTCACGATGATGCCGTCCCGGCCCCATTCCCGGGCGGCCGTGCGGGTCAGCGCCCGGATGGCTTCCTTCGAGGCGTTGTACGCGCCGTAGCCCTTCATGCCGGTGATCCCCGCGGCAGAGACGAAGTTGACGATGCGGCCCCACCCCTGTGCGGCCATATGGGGACGGACGGCCTGCATGGCCCACAGTGTTCCCTTCGGTCCAGAGTTGTAGAAGACGTCGAGGTCCTCCTCGGTCACCGTGGCCATAGGCGCCTGGGGCCGGAAGGTTTGGGCATTGTTGATGAGCCCGTCGACCCGCCCGAAAGTTTCCAGGGACCGTTCCACCAGGTTGTCGATCTGGGACTTGTCGGCAATGTCGCACTCCACGCCCAGCACGGGCACGCCGAGGTCTTTTAGCTCGCCGACCGTCCGTTCCATGCGGTGGGCCTTCCATTCCGCCACGACGATCGAAGCGCCGTTCTTGCCCATATGCATCGCCATCCCTCGACCGATCCCCTGGCCCGACCCGGTGACAATGACCACCTTCCCATCCACCCCGTGTGCCGTCACGCCGTTCCCCGTCCTCGCTTTGTCATTGGACCTGTGGTTGTGGGTCAGCGCCGGGGGAGCCCGAGGACCCGTTCGGCGATGATGTTGCGCTGGATCTCGCTCGTCCCGCCGGCGATCGTGCTCGCAAACGAGCGGAAGTACTGCTCTGCCCACGAGCCCTGCCGCCAGATGGACGGACCGAGAACGTCGGTTCGGACGCCTGCTGTGCCGACCGCCTCCATCCCCGTGAGATAGCACCGCCGCTCCACTTCGCTAGTGACCAGCTTCAAGATTGAGTGCTCCGGGCTGGCTGCCCCCCGCACGAACTTAGAGAAGCCTTGGTAGCCCAGCAGCATGATCGCCTGAGAGTCGATGGCCAGCCGGGCGACCTCGTCCCGGAAGCGGTCGTCGCGCCCTATACGCGGATTGTCCTTGCCCAGCGCGACCAGTTCGTCGGCGCACTGCTGCACGCTCTGCGCATTTCCGATCCAGAGCATCCCCCGCTCGTGGGCCAGTGACCCCTGCGTGATCGCCCACCCCTCGTTCAGTGTCCCCAGCAGGTTCTGCCGAGGCACGACGACATCGGTGAAGAACACCTCGTTAAAATCGGCGTAGTCCTCGCCAGTCAGTTCCGGAAGAGGGCGGCAGGTGATGCCCGGCGTCTTCATGTCGATCAACAGGGCGCTGATGCCCTTGTGCTTCGGGGCATTTCGGTTGGTGCGAACAAAGCACAGGCACCAGTCGGCGTGATGTGCTCCTGAGGTCCACACCTTCTGTCCGTTCACCACGAAGCTGTCCCCGTCAAGATCGGCGCGGGTGGAAAGCGCGGCCAGATCGCTGCCCGCGCCCGGCTCGCTCATTCCCAGGCACCAGGTGATCTCGGCCCGCAGCGTTGGGAGAGCAAAGCGCTCTTTCTGTTCCTGCGTCCCGTGATCGACGATGGATGGCGTGACGATGGAGAGGCCCTGCGGGTTCAGGCTGCGCGGGATCTGCTCCCTCGCCAGCTCCTCGAAATAGATCATCTGCTGGACGGGAGTGGCGTTACGGCCGCCGAACTCGGGCGGCCAGCCGGGCACAAGCCAACCGTCGTCGTACATGCGACGCTGCCACGCCCGAGCCCACTCCGGTATGTGAGCGCTCGAGAGCTTGGCCACGGTCATCTCCTGGCGGGGCGGCATGTTGACCGCCAGCCAGGCCCGAAGCTCGGACCGGAATTCCTCGTCCTCGTCTCGGTAACGGAGCCGCATACTCTGAAACCTAGTGCCCATCGCGGAGGCACTAGCTTCAAGCGATGGACTTCGAGTTCTCCGCATTTCAAGAAGAGATGCGGGACACAGTCAGGCGCTATCTGTCCGAGCAAGCGCCTCTCGCCTACGTGCGCTCCGTGCTGCCGTTGCCGTCAACGCCCAAGGACACGGCGTGGAAGGGTTTGTCTTCGCTCGGGGCGACCGGGCTGCTCGTACCTGAGGGTCAGGGAGGCAGCGGCCTCACCATGGTGGACATGGGGGTCGTCTTGGAGGAAGCGGGGCGTGCGCTCTACCCCGGACCCCTACTGTCGAGTGCAGTGGGCACCGTCACCTTGCTGGCCGAACTCGGCGCGACCGACCTGATGGATGGCCTGGCTTCGGGAGACGTGGTCGGGACGGTCGCCCTGCTGGAGCCCGGCAACCGTTACCGCTGGCATCAGCCCACGACTGTGGCCACGTCGGCCGGCGTCCTTACCGGACAAAAGGTGGCCGTGGCCGACGCCGCCGCCGCCGATGTCCTCCTCGTGGTGGCGAGCGCGCCTGGCCGGCCGCCCGGGGCGGGTGGCGACGTGGCTGTCTACGCCGTCGACCGCGACGCCCGCGGCCTCGACGTCGTCCCGACTCCAACCGTCGACGGGACCCGCAAGACGGCCACGGTCACGCTGTCCGAGACGCCCGGGCGCCGGCTCGGCGCCGGCGACGCCACCCCCGCCGTCGCCGCGACCGTCGACCGGCTGATCATCGGCGCGGTCGTCGACGGCGTAGGCGCGGCTGGACGGGCCCTCGAGATGGCCGTCGAGTACGCCAAGGTCCGAGAGCAGTTCGGGCGCCCCATCGGTTCGTTCCAGGCCGTGCAGCATCTTTGTGCCGACATGCTCCAGCACATCGAACTGTCACGCGCCGGGGCGTACTACGCACTGTGGGCCGCCACGTCGGCGGATCCAGCCGAGCGGCACCGCGCCGCCACCCTCGCCAAGGCCTACGCCAGCGAGTGGCTCCCCAAGGTCGGGGCCAGCACCATCCAGGTCTTCGGCGGCATCGGCTTCACCTGGGAGCACGACGCCCACCTGTACTACAAGCGACTGCTCACCATCCAGCAATCCCTCGGTGGCGCCGCTCACCACCTCGAAGAACTCGCCTGCGTCATCCTCGACTGAGGGCGCTGCCGGGGCAGGCGGCCCGCGCGCCATTTCATTGGGTCGCTCGCGATATCCCGGCAGTCCCCACAGCACAGCTGCCGCTCGACCTGAGACGACCACTCCCCTTCCCGTGTCGAGCACGCCAGCCATGCACCGCTGCTCGAAACTCCGGCTGCTCCCCGCGATGCGCAGAACTCGCCTCCCCAGCACCTCGACCTCGCCAGTCTCGAGTCGGTAACGGACCATGTACGGGGTCACGCCGTGCTCAGTCGCCTGAGCTCCGGAGAAGAGACCGTGCTGCGTGGCCGCCAGGGCCAGCGGCGCGGGCGTTAGACCCCTCATGGCCACCACCCTGCGGACGGCGTGTGACCGCGAGCGCCCGGCGAGGGGATCGCCGCCGGCGGCGGCGACAGCTGACCCTATCGGCGGTGGGTCAAGAGGAGGCAGCCGGCGAGGGGACCGCCGCCGGCGGCGGCGACGGCGACTTCGGGGGTGCCGGCGACCTGACGGGCGCCGCCCTCGCCCCACAGTTGGACGCATGCTTCATGGAACAGTCCGAAGCCGTGGAGCCGTCCCGAGGACAGCTGGCCGCCGTGGGTGTTGACTGGAATCGGGCCCTCGAGGGCGATCGCCTTGCCGTCTTCGATGAAAGGCCCGCCTTCGCCTTTGCCGCAGAAGCCGAGGGCCTCGATCCAGGCTAGGGCAATGAAGCTGAAGCCGTCGTAAACCTCGGCCACCTGCACGTCACTGGGGGTCAACGAGGTGCGGGTCCACATCATGGCGGCCGCGTCACGCAACGCCATCGTCGTCAGGTCGTCCCACTGATCCCACGACGGCCTGCCGTGGATGGCCGAACCGACCGCCTCGACCTGGATGGGGCTACGGCGGAGGCCCGACACGGCATCGGCGCTTGACACGATGATGGCGGTGCTGCCATCTGCAGGAACATCGCAGTCATACAAGCAGAACGGGTCCGTGATCATCCTGGCATTGAGATAGTCGTCCAGCGACATTGGATCGCGATAGATGGCCTTCGGGTTGAGACTGGCATTGCGACGCTCCGTCAATGCGATCTGGGCCAGCTGCTCGCGCGTCGTGCCGAACTCGTAGAAGTGACGGCGGGCGTTCATGGCGATCCAGTTCGCGGCCGAAGGCGCGCCGAAGGGAAGGCTCCACTGCATGAAACCGCCGGCCCGGAAGTTGGCCGATGCCGAACCACCCGCGGTAACGCTTGCCCGTCCGCCCGACCCTTGGGCCGTCGACTCCCAGACCGTCCGGAAACACAGCACGTGCTTGGCCAGACCGCAGGCCACCGCCGCGCACGCGTTGATGACCGAACCCAGCTGGGAGGGAAGCTCCAACCCGCCGGTATACCAGTTGAGGTTCAGCCGCAGTGCGTCCTGAACGTCGGTGACACCGGCTCCCGAGAACCCGGGAGGGCTATCCATTCCGCCGGGGTAGGTGGCAATCCCGTCGATATCGGCGCGCGTGAGCCCGGCGTCGTCCATCGCCGCCAGACAGGCGTCAAGGGTGAGATCGATCCCGGTGCGGTTGAGGCGGCGGCCGACGGCCGACTGCCCGATGCCCGTAATCGTCGCCCGCCGCTCGGGAACCTCGATCATGTCGCCGCCACGGCGCGGGGCGCGAACAGCGGGATCCACACGTCGTCGTGGTGTTCGAAGCGGACCTCCACCGGCATGCCCACGTATACGGCCTCCGTTGGGCATTCCACGATGTTCGTCATCAGACGCACGTCCGGTTGCTCCTCGATTTCCACGATGGCAATGACGTACGGCGGATCGAAGCCCGGGATCCACGGCTGGTAGTTGACCGTATATGTCGCGACCGTGGCGCGACCACTCACCGCTTGGGGCGCGACGTTGCGCGACAGGCAGCGCGGGCACACCGGCGAAGGCGGATGAATGAAGTAGCCGCAGTCGCCGCAGCGCAGGAAGCGAAGCTCGCCGGATTCGCCTCCCGTCCAGAAAAACTCGGTGTCCGGGTTGACCTTGGGCAGGATCCTGAACGGCGTCATTCGTCGGCGTCGTTGTCTGGCGACGGGGCGCTGTCGAACCCGCGACGCGCGAACGGCAGCGCCTGCACGGCCGGCAGCAGTCCGAACCCCGGGACGGTCAGCATGATGGATCCCACCACCTCTTCCCAGGTGGCGCCGACTTCCTTGGCCAGCATGGCGTGGCGCTGTACGCCCTCGTTGTTGCGCAGGGCGACGGTGCAGACCATGCGAATCAGCTCATGGGTCTTGCGGTCCGGGGCCCGCAACGAATCGATCTGGGCCATCCATGCGTTTTGTGCCTCGTGCAGGGCCGGGAAGACGTCGTGCAATGGCCGCTCGAACGGGAAGTTCCAATCCTGGTCGTCGATTGGGGCCACTGACGCCAGCCTACGCGGCGGTCGGCCGGAAGACGGGCAAGGTGATCTCGTCGGTCTCCTGTCGGAAGGTGACTTCGAGCGCCATGCCGATCGCCAGTTGCTCGAACGGACAATCGACCACGTTCGTCATCATCCGCGGCCCCTCATCCAGATCGACGACGGCGGCCACGTAAGGGACGCGTCCGGGAAATGGCGGGAGATCGTTCTGGTAGACCACCGACCAGGTATACAGCGTGGCCCGGCCGCTGGCCTCCTCCCAACCCACCTGGTCGCTCCAGCAGTAGGGGCAGAATGGCCGCGGGTAGTAGTGAGCACCTCCGCACGCCGAGCACCTGCCAATCAGCAGTTTGCCTTCCCGCGTCGCCTCCCAGAAGGGCCGGCTGGCGTCGTCGGGGGTGGGTAGATCGAAACGCGGGCCGGTGACCGGGGCCAGCGGCGGCGAGACGCCGGGGGCAGAGCTGATCCCTGGCATGGGTCAGCCGCGGACGGGAAGCTCGGCGACGGCCTCACCCGCCACCTTTGGCTCGCCGTCCTGGTTGACGAGCGTGCACTCCAGGTCCACCATCTTGGCCCCGCCGTCCTCCCGCTTGGCCTTCACCACGACCTGGCTGGTGAGGACCTCACCGGGCCACGTCTGCTTGACGAAGCGGACCTTGTACGAGCGGAGGTTGCCGATGCCCACGAAGTCGGTGATGGCCTTGGCCAAAAGTCCGGCGGAGAACATGCCGTGGCCGAAGACGCTGGGAAGCCCGGCTGCCTTGGCCTTGACCTCGTCGTGATGCATGGGGTTGAAGTCACCCGATGCCCCGGCGTACATCACCAGGTCGGTGCGGGTTAGCTCATGACTGACCTGGGGCCCGGTATCGTCTTCCTTGACCTCATCGAAGAACAGCTTCTGCTCAGCCATGTTCCCCTTGCTACCGAACCCTGACATGGCTGTCAACTTCGGCGTGCGCCCCGAAGGAGGGCCCGGGCGGGTGCCCAGATCACTGCCTGACCAGTGGGCGTCTCGCAGCCGCCGTTTGAGCACCTTTCCGTTGGGATCACGGGGCAAGGTGTCGATCAGCTCGATCAGTTCGGGGCACTTGAAGTCGGCCAGCCGTGAGCGGCACCATCCCGCCAGATCGCCGTCGGTGACGGAGGAGCCGGATCGCAACTCGATCATGGCCTTCAGGCGCTCACCCAGGCTCGGATCAGGGACACCGAAGACGGCGCAGTCCACGACGTCGGGGTGGAGGTACAGAACTTCTTCCACCTCCCGCGGATACACGTTGACGCCGCCTCTGATGACCATGTCCGAGGCGCGGTCGGTCACGTAGAGGTAGCCGTCGGCGTCGACGTGGCCGATGTCGCCGACGGTGAACGCGTCCTCCAACCACGCCTCATCGGTCTTGGACGGGTCGTTGTGGTAGTGGAAGCGAGCTCCCCCGGCGGGAGCGACGTAGATGAGCCCGGTCTGCCCGGCGGACAGCGCCTCGCCCGACGAGGAGATGATGCGGACGCCCACTCCGGGCCAGGGCGTGCCGACGCTCCCGGGCCGGTCCAGCCATTCCGTCGGCGATATGCGGGTGGCGCCACCCTCGCTCATTCCGTAGAGCTCCCAGATCTCGGCGGGCGCAAGGGCGTCGATGATTCGTCGTTTCACGGCCACCGGGCACGGGGCCGCGGCGTGGACGATCAGCCTGAGGCTGGAGAGATCTCGATCGGCGGCGCCGTGCTCCAGCAGGCGAATGAAGTGGGCGGGAACCATAAACGCCCGGGTGACATGGTGGCGCTCGACCAGGTCGAGCCAAGCGGCGGCGTCCCACGCCGGCATGACCACGGTCGTGGCACCGACGTAGAGGGCGGTCATCGTCCATCCGCCCGGCCCGGCGTGGTACGCGGGCCCACACAGCAGGTGCACATCGCCGGCGGTCCAGTCCCAAAGAGCGACCTGGCTGAGCTGGCCGCGTTCGACCGAGGTCGGGTCTGAGGCGAACGACCGGTGCACGACCCCTTTGGGCCGGCCGGTTGTACCCGAGGTGTAGAAGACGGGGGAGAAAGAGGCCGGAGCGGTGAGCGACGCCGGCGAAGGTCCGGCCGACGCCAACGCGGCTTCGTAGTCGTCGTCGCCCGAGCCGCCCACGACGATTCGATCGCAGGAGGGCACCCGTTCCGCCACCGCGGCTACCTTCGACCACACCGCGTCGTCAGTGACAAGTACCTTCGCGGTTGAGTCCGACAAAATCCACGTCAGCTCGTCGGTCTTCAAGTGGAAATTCACCGGCACGACGGAAGCCCCGACCTTGGAGGCCGCCGTGCCTGCCTCGAAGAACTCCGCGCCGTTCGGGAGCATGATCGCCACTCGGTCGCCAGATCGAACGCCTCGCTCCGTAAAGGCATGAGCGAGCCGCGTGGACCGCTCGTCCAGTTGATTGTAGGAGAGAACCTTCTCGCCCACGATGAGCGCCGGTTTGTCGGGGATGGCTTCGGCATGGGCGGAGATGCCGTCGGACCACTTCACCGGTTCGCGTCCCGCGGCAATCCGAGGAGTCGTTCGGCGATCACGTTGCGCTGGATCTCACTCGTCCCCCCGGCAATCGTCAAGCAACGGTTGGCGAGGAACCCGTACGCCCAAGTCTCCGCCTCGCCGGAGAGCTCACTCCCAGCCGGCCCCAGCAGTCCGAGCCCGACCTCCTGGACCCGCTGCTCGTGCTCGACGCCCGCCAGCTTGCGGACGCTTGATTCTGGACCGGGATCGGCGCCCGACAAGGCCCGCAACGTCATGCGATGGGCCAACAGCGCCAAGGCCTGACCTTCGACCAGCAACTCGGCCACCTCGTCGACACTCACCGGGTCGGCCTCGGGATGGCGGCCGAGCCAGGCGAGGAGGGCCTCGACGCCGAACCCGAACGACGAGCCGCTGGACATGGACACCCGCTCGTTGGCCAATGTGGTGCGAGCCAGCTTCCATCCATCGTCAACGTTGCCCACGACACAGTCGTCGGGCACGAACACGTCGGACAGGAACACTTCGTTGAACATGGCATGCCCCGTGAGTTCTCGCAGCGGACGAATGTCGAGACCAGCCGTGCCCATATCGAGGAGGAAATAGGTGATGCCCTCGTGCTTGGGAGCCATGGGGTTGGTGCGCGCCAAGCAGATTGCCCAGTCCGCCTCCTTGGCCATCGAGGTCCAGACCTTCTGCCCAGAAAGGAGCCAACCTCCGTCGACGCGTACGGCCTTGGTCGAGAGCGATGCCAGATCGGATCCCGCGCCGGGCTCGCTGAACATCTGGCACCAACTGATCTCGCCGTTAAGCGTCGGGCGCACCCAGCGCTCCTGCTGCTCTGGGGTCCCGTGGGTGATGATGGTCGGCAGCGCCCAAGCCCCCACGGCCAGGTTTGGACGGCGAATCTTGGCCGAGGCGAACTCCTCGTCGATCACCAACTGCTCGACCGGCCCGGCTGCCCTCCCCCACGGTCGAGGCCAGTACGGCACGAGGTAGCCCTCGTCGGCCATCCGCCGCCGCTTGGCGTCCCGGTCCACCCCCGACAACGAATCAAGGAACTCGCGGGTGGCTTGGCGCAGCGGTGTCGCCTCGTCGCCGAGATCGACCTCCAGGCTGCGGCGGGTCCCGGCCAGGGCCAGCCGGACCGCCCGGGCCCGCCAAGTCGGCGGAGAGCCAAGCAGCTGGCGGACGGCAGTGGCCCGCTTGAGGTAGAGGTGGGCGTCGTGCTCCCACGTGAAGCCGATGCCCCCGAGCACCTGGATGCAGTCCTTGGCGCACCGGAAGGCGGCGGATGGCGCCAGGGCGGCCGCCACGGAGATGGCCAAGCTGGCCTCGTCCGACCCCGGTCGGGCGGCCCACGCCCGGGCGGCATCCCACGTGGCTGCCTTCGCCTCCTCCACCGCGACCAGCATGTCCGCGCACCGGTGCTTCACCGCCTGGAACTCGCCGATGGCCCGGCCGAACTGCTCGCGGACTTTGGCATAGGCGGCCGCCGTGTCGAGGCACCACCCGGCCGCTCCGACCGCCTCCGCGGACAGCAACAGGGCCGCCAGGTCGCGTCCCCAGGCGGAGCTGACGCCGGTCAGGCGCCGGCCAGTTCCCGGCTCAACCCCGACCGACACCATCGGCCGCGTCTCGTCCAGGCTGGGAACGATCTCGAAGCGGCAGTCGGCGGCATCGACCGCCCACCAGCGATCGTCCGCGCCGAGCACGACCATCAGGTCGGGACGGCCTCCGGCCAGCACGTGATCGGAACCGGCGAAGGCGACCGCGGCAATGCGTCGCCCGGCGGCAATGTCGGCCAGCGCGCCGGTTGCGCCACCGGCTTCGAGGATGGCGGCGGCTAGCACGGTCGGAACGAATGGGCCGGGCGCGCAAACCCGGCCCAGTTCCTCGAGGACCACCACCAGCTCTGCCACCCCGTAGCCCTCACCGCCGTGCTCGGCATCCAGGTGCAAGCCGAGCCAGCCCATGGCGCTGAGATCGGCCCAGAACTGGGGCCGGAGCGGTCGCTGACCATCGAGCCAGGAGCGCGGTTCGGATGGTGGGCAGTGCGCGTCGGCCCACCGTCGGGCGCCCCGCGCCAACTCGCCATGTTCTTCGCTCACGCCGATCGACATGGTCCGTATGCTGCCAGACCCTGACGTGAGTGTCAGACTCTAGATCGGTGCACCGTCGCGTGTCAGGCGGATGGCCTGGGTGGGGCAGCCCTGCATCGCCAGGATGATCTTCTGCTCAGGGGCGGCGGTGGCGTCAATCACCACCGCCACCCCCTCGTCGTCGAGGTCGAATACGCCCGGCGCCCAAAACGAGCAGTTGCCCGAGCCCATGCACGCCTCTCGGTCGATGGAGATCTCCAAGCCCACAAAGTCTCCTAGGCGAAGGTGATGTTTTGAGTAGCCGTCTCCGTTGCCGTAGCCGACAGTTGAGAGACGGACACCAAACACGGCTGGGTCGCCGAACACACGATGTTGTTGCCACCGAACGGGCCCTTTTTGACAACGAAGTCGATCGTGATCGTGCCGCTGGCGTCTGGGATGGACACCTTCGTTCCCTTCAGGTCGCAATCGTTGGCCCCAGTGTTGGTCCCCTTGTCGGCGCACTCATTCACGCCAATATCTTTCTCGCCGGGTGTGAAGCCCTTGGCCACGATATGCACCGTCTGCAAGTCCTTGAGGCCGGTATTCGGCGTGAGTGTCATGGTTTGGGCGGCTGGCGCCGCAGTTGTCGTCGTCGGCGCCACTGTGGTTGTCGTCGGTGCCGCTGTCGTGGTAGTCGGCGCCGCAGTCGTTGGCGTTGTCGTTGCCGCCGGCGCGGCCGTCTTCTTGCTGCTGCCGCACCCTCCCACCACGACGACAATGGCCAACACCACGGCACCTCGTTTGATGCTCTTCATGCCCCTCCTCCTTCTCGCTTGGTCAATAGACTCACGGGCTTTCCCTCCAGCCGGGGACCCTGCTGATGCAGGTGGCAGGCCACGGTGGTGCCCTCCGCCGTCGTGTAGGGCGGTGGGTCGTCATGGGTGCAGACCTCCATGGCAAAGGGACAGCGGGTGTGGAAACGGCAGCCCGACGGTGGCGCCAGCGGGCTCGGGATGTCGCCTTGCAGCACGATCCGCTGACGGATGCGCTGAATGGCTGGATCGGGCACCGGGATGGCCGACAGCAGTGCCGCCGTGTAGGGATGGGTCGGGCGGGTGTACACCTGCTCGGCATCGCCGACCTCCACGATCCGGCCGAGGTACATCACCGCGATGCGGTCGCTGATGTGGCGGACCACGGACAGGTCGTGGGCGATGAAGAGACAGGTCAGGCCGAGGTCGGCCTGCAATGCGGAGAGCAAGTTGATCACCTGGGATTGGGTTGACACATCCAGGGAGCTCACCGGCTCATCGCAGATCAGCAGACGCGGATCCAGGGCGAGGGCGCGGGCCACCGCGATGCGCTGGCGCTGGCCTCCGGAGAATTCGTGGGGGTAGCGACGGAGGAGATGGCGGCCGAGGCCAACCGTGTCCAGCAGTTCGGCCACTCGATCGTCACGCTTGGCGCCGCGCATTCCCAGGTGGACCTCGAGGGGCTCGCCCACCGTGGCCGCGATGGTGGCGCGGGGATCAAGCGATGAGTACGGATCCTGAAAGACGATCTGCATGTCGCGGCGGGCACGGCGCAACTCGGATTCGCCCATGGCCGTGATGTCCTTGCCGTCCATGAGCACTGTGCCCGCAGTCGGTTCGATGAGCCGGAGGATGAGGCGGGCTGCCGTCGACTTGCCCGATCCGCTCTCCCCAACCAGGCCAAGGGTGCGGCCGGTGGCGATATCCAGATCGATGCCGTCGACCGCCCGCACGTGGCCCGTGACCCGCTTGAGCAGACCGGAGTGGACAGGGAACTCCTTGGAGAGGCCTCGGACGTCGAGCAGTGGCGCCGGGCGGGCGACGGCCGACTCCAGCCGGATGAAGGTGACCGGTTCCGTCCAGGCCGTGCCGGAGAGCGCCAATTCGGCGTGGCGGATGCAGCGGGTCGTGCCGGCGCCGACCGATGCCAGGGGCATTGGGCCCGACGAGCACACCGCCGTTCCGTACGAGCACCGCGGATGGAATCGGCAGCCGACGGGAAACTGATCGGGACGCGGCACCTGGCCGGGGATGACTCGTAGCGGCTCACCCGGTGGGGCCGTCGTGGGCATGGATGCCAGGAGCCCCTCGGTGTACGGGTGGTGAGGCGTGGCGAAGAGGTCGTCGACGCCGGCCTGCTCCACCACCTCGCCGGCGTAGAGCACGGTCACCCGGTCGCAAATCTCGGCCACCACTCCGAGGTCGTGGGTCACGAAGAGCATGGCCATCCCGAACTCACGCTGTAAGCGGCGCATGAGGTCAAGGACCTGAGCCTGAATGGTCACGTCGAGGGCGGTGGTGGGCTCGTCGGCGATGAGCAGCTTCGGGTTGCAGGCCAACGCCATGGCGATCATGGCTCGCTGTCGCATGCCGCCCGAGAAGGCGTGAGGATGGTCGTTTACCCGGCGGTGCGGGTCAGGGATACCAACGAGATCCAACATCTCGAAAGCACGAGTCCGGGCCTGACTCCGGGAGACATCCTGATGGGCGCGGATGGTCTCGATGATCTGGTTGCCCACCGTGAACGCCGGGTTGAGACTCGTCATCGGCTCCTGGAAGATCATGGAGATCTCGTTGCCGCGGAGTCGGCGCATCTCTTCCGCCGACAGTCCGGTCAGCTCGCGGCCGTCAAATCGCATGGTCGTGCCCGTGACCCGGCTTGACCGTGACGGGAGCAATCCCATGATGGCCAACGCGCTCACCGTCTTGCCGGAACCGCTCTCCCCCACCAGGCCCAGGGTTTCCCCCCGGCCCACCTTGAAGCCCACGTTCTCCACCACCGGCAGCCATCCCGACGCGGTGGCGAAGCTGACGTTGAGCCCCTCGACGGCGAGAATGTCCTCGCCGGCCCGTTGGTTGGCCACGCTCGCCTCCAGCTTGGTCACTTCTCGGCCTTCACCACGAAGATCTCACGGCCCAGGCTGTCGCGCAGCCCGTCACCGACCAGGTTGAAGGCCAGGACCGTCAGCATGATGGCCAGCCCCGGCGGGAGGAGCGGCCAGGGCTTGTCCAGGATGAAGCTGTAGGCCGATTGCAGCATGGTGCCCCAACTGGAATTGGGGGGTTGGACACCGAAGCCGAGGAAGCTCAGTCCGGCCTCGGCCAGCAGGGCGTAGCCGAAGCTCAGCGCCACTTGCACGATCAGCGGCGAGGCGACGTTGGGAAAGATGTGCTTTCGCAGCATCCGGGAACGGCCGACGCCGACCGATCGCGACGCCTCGACGTAGGTCTCCTCGCGGACCGCCAACACTTGGGCGCGGATGACGCGGACGAAGCCGGGCACGAACGGGATGGAGATAGCGATGGCGGCGTGCCCGACACTTGGGCCCAGAAGAGCAGCGACCGCCAGCGCCAGGATCAGCGCGGGGAAGGTGAAGAGGGCGTCCATGATGCGCATGATCACCGAGTCGAGCCAGCCGCCGATGTAACCAGTGATAAGTCCGAGGGGCAGGGCAACGCCCACGGCCAGGATGACAACGACGACGCAGACCTCCATCGACGCCCGTCCCCCGTAGATCACCCGGGAGAGGATGTCCCGCCCGACAAAATCGGTGCCGAGCCAGTGCCTGCCCGACGGCCCCGTGTTGATCATGCGCAGGTCCTGGGTGCTCGGACTGTACGGCGAGAAGAACGACGCCAGCAGGACCATCACCACCACCAGGCCCAGGAAGATCAAGCCGACCATCGCCGCCGGATTCTTGGCGAACCGCCTCGCCGTTCGCCGCCACGGCGTCTCCGCGTCGGCACTCATGCCAGCCGGACCTTGGGATTGACGTACGCGTAGAGGACGTCGACGGTCAGGTTGACGACGACGAAGGTGATCGCCACGACCAGGGTGACGCCCTGGATGACAGGAAGGTCCTTGCGCACGAGAGCATTGAAGAAGTACTGGCCCATGCCGGGGATCGAGAAGATCTGCTCCAGGACCACGGTGCCGCCCAGCAGGTAGGCGAACTGGATGCCGAGCACGGTGATGGGAGCCATGGCCGCGTTCTTCAGGGCGTGCTTGAGCACGATCGTCCGTGGCTTAAGTCCTTTGGCACCGGCCGTCCGGATGTAGTCCTGCTCGAGCACGTCCACCAACGAACCCCGCAACAACCGGGCGATACTGGCCGCTCCGCCCAGGCCAAGGCCGAAACAGGGCAGATAAAGATGGGTGATCCAGTCGACAGGTGAGGCGGTGGGGTGGATGTAGCCGATGGCCGGCAGCATGTGCAGCTTCACCGCGAACACCACCACGAGGATCATGGCCAGCCAGAAATCCGGCATGGCGATCGCCGCGCTGGTGCCGAAGGTCACCAGCCGGTCGATGAAGGTGCCCGGGTGGGTGCCGGCCAAAATTCCGGCCGGGATCCCGATGAGGAGGGTGACGACCATGGCCCCGAGGGCCAGGCTCAGTGTCACCGGGAAGCGGGCCTTGATCTGGCTACCCACTGTCTCGTTGTCCAGGAGGGATTTGCCGAGATTCCCGGTGGAGGCGTGGCCGACCCAGTGCCCGTACTGGACATACACCGGCCGATCCAGGCCCAGCTGCTTGCGAACCAAAGCCACCCGCTCAGGCGTGGCCTTCAAACCGCCGGCCAGCGTTCGGGCCGGATCGCCGGGAATGAGGAAGCTGAGCGCGAAGACCAGAGCCGACAGGATCAGTATGAGCGGGATCAAGGCCAGGATCCGCCGGACGATGTAGCCCCCCACCTCGTCCGGCCCTCTACTTCTTCACGAACAGGCTGGTCAGGTCGGCCGGATCACAGATATCGGTCTGGGCGTGCACGGTGCCGCCAAGCTTGGTCGTGCGATAGGCCATGAACTCCGGCCGGAAGGCGATCGGTGCCTCGAGGGCCTGCTGCATGATGAGCTTGTCCGCCTGCTTGGTGAGCTCGAAGGCCTGGGGATCCCGACCGAGCTTGAGGGCCTGGAGCATCAAGGCGGTGATGTCGGGGTTTTCGCCCTTGCTCCAGATGGCCACGAACTGATCCTTGCCATAGCCGCTGTAGACCTGGTCGGGGGGATAGGTCGAGCCGAGCCGGGAGGCGAGGAAGGCCTGGCCGGTGCCGGCGATGTAGTACTGCGTGGCGATGTCACTGCCGAGGATGCGGGTGATCTTCATGCGGATACCCACCGCGGCCAGCTCTTGCTGGACGATGTTGCCCTGTTGCTCCATCTCCGAGATGTTGCCGCCGGGGATGGCCACCTCCACGTCGAGCCCGTTGGGGTAGCCGGCCTGAGCCAGGAGCTGCTTGGCCTTGTCGGGATTGAAGGGATACAGATTCGCCAGCGAGGGGTCGTAGGCCACCGAGTTCTTCGGGAATTCCTGGGTAGCCACCTCGCCCTGCCCGACCTCCACCACCCGGTTGATCTCGTCCCGGTTGATGGCATAGAGGACGGCCTGTCGCACCATAACGTTGTCGAAAGGCTTCACGAAACGGAACTGGAACTGGAGGTACGCGGTCGTATTCTGAACGGCGACATCAAGTCCTGACTGGCCGCCATGAAACTGCGAGAAGCCAGCGGCGTCGACCGTCACCATGTCCACCGAGCCGGAGCGAAGGGCGGTGAGCGAAGGTGGACCCACGCCCACCTGCACGAAATCAACGCCGGCGAACTTGTACCGACCTTTGTCCCAGTACGTCGGGTTGGGTCGCACCGAGATGCTGGCACCCGGCTGGTAATTGCTCAACACGAACGGTCCTGCCCCGATCGGCTTCTTGTCGGCGGTGCCACTGGCGATGGCGTTGGGAGCGACGATGTAGCCGTCGCGGCCGCCCATGGCACCGACGAACTCGACACCGGTGTCGTCCTTGTAGTGCACGACCAGGGTCAACGGGTCAGGGGTGTCCATGGACGCGATGGGGGCCAGCGAGGTCAGCTGGGAGTTCTTCTGGTTGTGAAGAAGCCCGTTCTTCACGGCGGTGGAGTCGAATGGCTCATTGTCGGAGAAGGTGACGCCGGAGCGCAGGTGAACCGTGATGGTGCGGCCATCCTGGACGACACTGGTGGCCAACCCGGGCAACAGCTTCCCGCTGGGGTCTCTGTGCATGATGGTGTCGTAGATCAGTGACAGCGGGATCTGATCGCAGTCACCGTTGCTCTTACCGGGATCGAAGGTGTTGGTGAAGCTGGCCGATAGGTCGTAACCGTAGGTCACGATCCCGTTGGGGTTGCCGGCGGCTGCCGCGGTCGCGGTCGTGGCCGTGCCGCCGCTCTTGGCCGGCGTTGAACCGGATCCGGCGCCGGAACAGGCGTTCACGACCAGCGACAACCCGAGGAACGTAACCACCCCACGCCTACGGCGAGCTTCCACTGGCTTCCCCCCGGTGCTTGTGAACGTGGTGGGGGAGTATACGGATGTGGAACGGGCCGCGCCGGGTATCCCTGACACGCGTGTCACATGGCGGAATGCTCTAGCCGAACAACACCGGCAAAGAGGTCGGCGAGCGGAAGACGGCGCCGTGGATGTGGGGGCCGTCGCCGTCCGGGTCGAGGCGGAGGTTGGGAAGGCGGTCCAGGAGCCGATTGACGGCCACCCTGGTCTCCATGCGGGCCAGGTGCATGCCGAGGCACATGTGCGCTCCGTAGCCGAAGGAGATGTGCGGCCTGGGCCCACGGAAGATGTCGAAGGCGTCGGGATTCGGATAGACGGTCTCGTCGTGGTTGGCGGAGCCGATCATGGGGGTGATCGGCGATCCGGCCGGAATGCTTATGCCGGAGAGCTCGACGTCGCGGGTCGTGACCCGGCCGGTGAGGAGGAGCGGCGGTTCCCATCGCAGCGCCTCCTCGATGGCTTGCGGCATGAGCGAACGGTCGCCGGTGAGGGCATCGAGTTGGGCGGTATGGGTCAACAGCCCGAAGAGGAAGTTTCCTGACGAGCGATAGGTCGTCTCAACGCCGGCGGGCAGCAGCAGGCGCAGGAAGGAGAAGATCTCCTCGTCATCGAGCTTCTCGCCGTCGAGCTCGGCTTGCACCAACTCGCTGATAAGGTCATCTCGGGGATGGGCCCGCCGATCGTCGAGGATCTGCGCGAAGTACTCACGGATCTCCTCGGATGCCCCCAGGCCGCGGTCCCAATCGGACCCGACGCCGATGATGGCCAATGACCACTTCTGGAATTGATAGTGGTCCTCGCTTGGCAGACCGAGGATGCGGGCGATCACCTGGACGGGGAACAGGAAGGTGAACTCCCGGACCAGATCGGCGTGGCCTCGTTCGGCGAAGCGGTCGATCAGATTGTCCACCACCCGGAGTACGAGGTCCTCCTCCCATTTGGCGAGAATCTTGCTTCGGAAGGCGGTCGACACGAGCGCCCGGTGGCGTCGGTGCTCTGGCTGGTCCATGGCCAGAATCACCTTCGCTCCCATGATGATGCCCATCATCTCGCCCAGGATCGACGACGAGAACGCCTCGTTGTCGAGCAGCACGCGTTGCACGTCGGCGTGCCGGTACACCTGATAGGAGGAGCCGCCGAAGTCGTTGGTAATGAGCTCGACCGGCGTACTCCGGCGCTTTGCCGCGAACTCCGGATACGGGTCGCGGACATCGCCGGCGACGCTCCAATCGGTGAAGAACCCGCCGTCGTCCTCAGACAGCTTTGAGGTTGTCGACATCACGAGCCTCCTAGGTTTTCTGACACCTACGTCAGTTTAGCGGCCGACCAGGGAGCGGAAATACCGGTATCGCTCGTCGACCGCGGATGCCCAGGCGGGATCCGGCTCGATCCGACGGGAGTGCCGTGCCCAACGGCCCGCATCGGCCATCGAGGACTCCAGTCCGGCGGCCATGCGGGCCACGAATGCGGCCCCGAGCGCCCCGCCCTCCGGTAGGTCGACGACATCCACCGGCAGACCCGTGCAATCGGCGATCGCCTGGAGCCACTCGGGCACCCGCGTACCCCCGCCGGTCGCGACCACTCGACGGGGGGTGATCTCGGCATTGGGGGCACTGGCGGCGAGATCCAAATGGTGGCGCACGACAAATCCCGAGGCTTCAAAGGCGGCCCGCCGGATGCCGCCTGGGTCCGTCCTCAGGTCCAGACGATGCAGGGCGGCTCTCCGATGGGGATCGTGGAGCGGTGTGCGTTCGCCGCGCACGTAGGGCTCCCACACGGGCACTCGTCCCGGATCGACCGGCGAGTGAGCGCGACCGAGCAGCTTGGTGGCCCAATTGAGAAAGAGGCCTCCGGCGTTCGACGGTCCCCCCATCATCATCTTCCCGGGAGCGGGATGGGGAATGGTCCAAATGCCCGGCGCCCGCACCCAGGACGGGACCGTCAGCCAGGTGATGAGGGTCGTTCCCATGATGACCAGGACATCCCCGTCGTTGTCGGCGCCGGCGACGATCTGTTCGCCCATGGCGTCGACCGCGCCCGACGCCAAGATGGCGTCTCCGACGTGGCCGATCGGGGCGCCGGTCGGCTCGATCCTCGGCAGCTGGTCCACCGTAATGCCGTGCTGTGCCACTCCCTCCGGATCCCAGCCCGGCCCGTTCCACAGCGGGAAAGCCACCCCGGCCTGGCCACCGTCGATAGCCGCCTGGCCGGACAGCGCGAAGTTGGCCACGGCCGTTGCCGGCCAGTAACCCCGGGCGTCCGGCGCCTGGTCCCGGGACCAGTCGAGGAAGGCCGCGAACTCTCCGGTGATCGGTGACCCGGGCTCGGCTCCCTCCACCCGGCCCCGGGCATCGCCATAGAGGAGCCCGGGCGTCACCGGCAGTCCGCGACGGTCGACGGCCGTCAACGAGGGAATCATGGAGGAGACCGACACCGCTCGAACATCCCCCGGCTGGGCTCGGAGCATGGCGGTGAGCGCGGCGCGGGGGCCGCGCCGCCACGCTCGGCGGGCGTCGTGCTCCAGGCGGTCCGCCTCGGGGATGAACACCGGATGCGGTACACGACAGCTGGCCAAGACCCGGCCGTCCCCGTCGGCGGCGACCGCCTTCACCGAGGTGGTGCCGATGTCGATCCCGACCGTCACCTCGGTCATCGAGATTGTGTCCTCTCCTCGCGCTCCGTCCTGCACGTATGTGACACGGACGTCAGCAGGCGGTCATTATGGCGCATGCCTGAAAACGGACCTGAGGTGCTCGGCCCTCCACCCCGCCATCCCGACCAGGTGTTCTGGGATCCGGACGCGCAGACGATGGATCGGGAGCGGCTCCGCGCTCTGCAGGACGAGCGGGTCAGAACCATGATGCGCAGCGTCTTCGAGCATCCCGTGCCTCTCTTGAAGCGGAAGCTGGCGTCGGCCGGGATCACTGGGCCTGATGACATCAAGGGCGTCGACGACCTGGTCCATGTCCCCCTCATCGTGAAACAGGACCTGCGGGACTCAGAGGCGGCTGACCCTCCGTACGGCGACTACCGCTTTACCGACGTCCGCCAGTGCGTCCGGCTGGGCACGTCGACCGGGACAACGGGCACGCCGACGCTGATGATGTGGACCCGTCACGACATCTGGGTCGAGTACGAATCGGCGGCGAGGAACTGGTGGCGCAACGGGTGGAGACCCGGGATGTTGGCGACCCATGCCCATCCGGCTTACCTGTATGGCGGCGGCGTCATGCTGTCAGGAACCTACGAGTACTTCGGTCTGGTCAACCTGTGGGTGCCGCCGCCGGACACCGACGAGTTGGCGGAGCAGGGCATCAGGGCCTGGATGCGACTCAAGCCTGACATTCCGTTCGTCGGGTTCTCGCTGGGCCGGTACTTCGAGGTCTCAGCGAAGCTCGGACTCGACCCGTTCATCGACGTAGGTCTGAAAATCCCGAGCATGGGCGGCGGCGGAAAGGGCATGCCGCTGATGACGGCCGGGCTGGAGTGCTACGCCTACCTCGGCGGGCCATGCGGGAAGAGCCCGGGTGCCCACATCCATGAGGACTGGGCGGTCGTCCAGGCCGTCGACCCCGAGACGGGCCGGGAGGTCGCCGACGGCGAATGGGGCAACCTGGTGGTCACGACGATCGGCCGGGACAACGGCATGCTGCGCTATGACCTCGAAGAGGCCTGCGCCATCGTGCGCGAGCCCTGCGAGTGCGGCGAGACGACCATCCGGGGCTTCTGGGGCGGCCGGTTCAAGGACCTCATCTCCGTGCAGGGCGTCCGCTTCCAGGTGTCGGAGGTCGAGTCCGCCCTGCGCAAGATCGAGGCGGTCAGCCAGCCGTCGCTCGAATTCGTGGTCGTCAAGCCGGCCGAGCAGGACACCCGCCTGGTAGTACGGGTCGAGCTCGGCGATCACCCCAATCGAACCGGCGTCGCCAACGACTGTGCGGTCGCCGTCAAGGCCCGGATCGGCGTCGAGGCCGAGGTCGAACTGCTTCCGAGGGAATCGTTGCCTCGATCCGGCTACAAGGCGGCGAGGGTCGTCGACCGCTAGCGGCCAGAACGGCCGGCGGACAGAACTAGGCTGGCATACAGGCGCCGCCGTCGACGCAGAGGACCTGCCCGGTTACCAGCCGCGCATCATCGCTGGCGAAGAAGACGGCCGCGCCGGCGATGTCCTCCGGCTCCAGTGTCTTTTTCATCGGGCTCATCATGGTGATGATGCCGATCATGTCCTCGGGGACGATCTTCTTGGTCGCTTCGGTCATGGTGACCCCGGGAGCGATGCAGTTGACGGTGATGTTGTGCTGACCAAGCTGGGCGGCAAGGAACTTGGTGAGGCCGACCACGCCCCACTTCGTCTGGCTATAGGTGAATGCGCCGACCTCGCTGAAGTGGTCCTCGGGGGGCGTCATGTACATGTAGGCGGCCCCGGACGACTGGTTGATGATCCGCCCGCCGCCGGCCTTGACCATGTGCGGGGCGACGGCCCGGGCCATCAACCAGGCCCCGTGCAAGTTGACCTTGAACACCCGCTGGAGGTAATCGAAGCTGTTGTTGGCATTGTCGATGTCGTAGTAGAGGGCGGCATTGTTGATGAGGACGTCAACCCGGCCGAAATGCTCGGCGGCCGCAGCCGCGCACGCCTTGGCCGACTCCTCGTCGGAGATGTCCGTCTGGATGAGGGTGACATCACCAAGTCCCGACAACTCCTTGAGCGCCCCCTCGCCGCGCTCGACGTTGATCTCGGCGATGGCCACTTTGGCGCCTTCATCGAGGAAGCGCTTCGCGTACGCCTTGCCAATGCCCTGGCCCGCTCCGGTGATGATGGCGACCTTGTCCTTCAGACGCATCCCGCACTCCTCCACTAGCCTGACAGCGACGTCAGGTTAGCCCCCCCCGAGGACGGCGATGGACTTCTCGCTCACCGAAGATCAGGAATTGCTCCGCAGCTCGGCCCGCCACCTTCTGCGGCGGGAGTGCACGACCGCTCTGGTCCGTGCCCATCTTGATGACCCATCCGCGGCCGACCCCCTGTGGGATCACCTCCGGGGCTGGACGGGCCTGGCCGAGGGATCTCTTGTCGACCTGTGCCTGTTCCTGGAGGAAACCGGCGCAGTGGTGGCCCCTGGACCCTTCTTTGCCACCACCGCCCTGTTCGCGCCGCTGATGGCCGCGCTCGGCCACGAACTGCTGCCCGGTATACTTGACGGCTCCGTGACGGGCACGGTGGCGTTGGCCGGCGCGTCCGGCCAGTGGGTCCTGAACAGCGACCCCGTCAAGACGTTTGTGCCCGAGGCCGACCGCGTCGACATGGTCGCCGTGGTCAGCGCCGGCCCGTCAGGTCCGGAAGTGCTGCTCGGGGAGCGGCCCAGCCGCGGTATCGATCTCGTTCAAACCGTCGACGGCAGCCGCCATCTCTGCTCGGTCATCGCCGCCGAGATGCCCGGGCAGAGGCTCGATATCGATGCACACGATGTCGACACGGTCATCGAACGAGCCACGGTGGCGTTGGCGGCGGAGATGCTCGGCACCACCCGCTGGATGTTCGACGCCACCCTCGCCTATGCCAAGGTCAGGGAGCAGTTCGGCAAGCCCATCGGTTCGTTCCAGGCCGTGCAGCACAAGCTGGCCAACATGGCTCTGGCCAAAGAACGAGCCTGGAGCGCGGTGTACTACGCGGCCATGGCCCTCGACGCCGGTGACCCCGACGCCCACCGGGCCGCCCATGTGGCCAAGGCGGCCGCCGGCTCGGCGGCCCGGCTCAACCTCAAAGATGGCATCCAGATCCACGGTGGTATCGGGTACACGTGGGATCACGATCTCCATCTGTTCATCCGCCGAGCCGTCGTGTCCGACGATCTTCTCGGCACCTCGTCCTGGCACCACGATCGCCTCGGCGATCTGCTGGCGACACCATAACAATGCCGGATCTGCTCCCCGACCAGCTCCGGACCATGGCCCGGCTCCATGGTGCCGCCACCGCCTACCGCGACCTCGACGGCGGCCACGATCTCACGTTCTCCGAGTGGGAGGAGCGGTCCAACCGGCTGGCCCGCGGCCTCATCTCGGCGGGGGTGGCCAAGGGCGATCGCGTGTCCATCTACCAGCCCAGCGAAGAGGTACTCAGCTGGATCGTGGCCTACGCGGCCATCCACAAGGCGGGTGGGGTCGCGGTGCCGACCAGCACTCGGCTGACCGCGCCCGAGCTTCAGCGGATCCTCGAGCATTGCTCCGCCTCCGCCGTGCTGACCTGCCCCTCGCTCGTCGACAACGTGGTTCAGATCCGCGCCTCAGTGGGCTCGCTGTCGATCGTCACCGCAAACGAGACCGAGCTTTTCGACGACGACGACTCGGAGATCCAGGTTCCGGTCAGCGGCCACGACCTCGCCGACATCATGTACACCTCGGGCACCACCGGCTCGCCCAAAGGCGTCGCCGTCCGCCACCGGAACATCTCCCTTATCCCCAACAACGAGCCCAGCTGGTCGGGCGCGGGGTGGCTCACCAGCTCCCCGCTGTTCACGTTCTCGGGGATTGCCTTCGTGTACAACCCCATGAAGCTCGGGCTGACCGGCCTCTTCCAGGCCAAGTTCGATCCCGGCAAGTGGTTGGCGTACGTGCAGTCGGAGCGGCCGGTGGCCACCTTCATCGTGCCGGCCATGGCCCAGCTCCTGATCGCCCACCCCGACTTCGAGAAGGCCGATCTATCCAGCCTGGGCATGTGTTCCCTCGGAAGCGCACCGCTGGCCCCCGAGACCCTCCGCCGCCTTCAGGAGCGCCTCCCCAACGCGAACGTGTCCAACGGCTACGGGATGACGGAGGCCGGTCCTGCGTACTGCTCGACGCCGAAGGACGAGGCGGGCCGCCGGATCGGTTCGGTCGGCCGGCCCGTTCCCCCGATGCAGGTCCGCATCGTCTCGGAAACGGGTGGTGAGCTCCCTGTCGGCACCGTGGGCGAGGTCCTCATCAACCTTCCCGGCCGCCAGCGCGAGTACTACCGGGACCCCGAGGCCACAGAGCGGACGTGGGCGGGCGGATGGCTTCACTCCGGCGATCTGGGCCGGGTGGACGAGGACGGCTACCTCTACATCGTGGGGCGCAAGAAGGAGATGATCATCCGAGGAGGCAACAACATCTACCCCACCGACATAGAGGCCGTCCTCCTGGAGCACCCCGGCGTCCTCGAAGCGGCCGTGGTCGGCGTGCCTCACAACGTGCTGGGCGAAGACGTGGCCGCGTTCGTCGTGCTCCAAGCCGGAGCGACCCTCTCGGCGGACGACCTCCGGGAGTTCTGCGCCGGACGCCTCACCGACTACAAGATCCCTCGCCGGATCGAATTCCGGTCCGAGCTCCCCCGCAATGCCACCGGCAAGGTGGTCAAGCATCAACTGGTGCCCAGTCCGAGCTGACGGGCCACCTGACGGTCGTGTCATGTAGGTCTCGGCCGTGACAGGATGCGGCCATGGACCTGCTCCACGCGCTCACCCTGGCTGACGTCCTCCGCGAGCACCGCCGCAGCTATCCGCAGCAGCGGGCGCTGGTGTGCCAGGAGGATCAGTACACCTACCCGGAGATGGACGATCGGGTCAATCGTCTGGCCAACGCGCTGGTGGCCGAAGGGGTACAGCCCGGTGACCGGATCCTGTGGTTGGGGCAGAACTGTCACCGAGTGCTGGAAGGCCTCTTGGCGGCGGCGAAGACGGGCGCGGTGTTCTGCCCGGCCAACTGGCGACAGACGGCGCAAGAAATGGCGTTCGTCCTCGAGGACACCGACCCCCGCGTGGTGATCTGGCAAGAGGCAGAGATCGGTGAAGCCGTGCAAGAAGCCAAGGACCTGAGCGGCTCCAAAGCGCTCTGGCTCCAGCACGACACGACCGGCTCGGGATCGTACGAGACCTTCCTGGCCGAAGGATCGGCAGAGGACCCGGCCCTTGATATCGAGCCTGCCGCCGCGGTTCTCCAGATGTACACCGCCGCCTTCACCGGCCGGCCGGGCGGAGCCCTGCTCAGTCACACCGCGATGATCGTCCAGAACCTGATGATGGGGATGCTCCAGCAGATCAACAGCGAGTACGTCTACCTGAACTCGGGTCCGCTCTTCCACGTGGCGACCTTCATGACGACCATGGCCACGTTCCAGTTCGGCGGGACCAACGTGTTCACGCGCCGCGTGGATGCCGAAGAGCTGTGCCGTCTGATCGAGAAGCATCGCTGCACGGGCGCCTTCATCGTGCCACCCACCACCGGTCAGGTGGTCGAGGCCAACCGGGACGGCAAGTACGACCTGAAGACGCTTCGGGGCTTTCCGGGAGGCCCGGAGTGGAACGCCATGATCACGATCGACACCAGCCCCTGGGCGCGCAAGCCGGCCGGGTACGGCCAGACCGAATGCATGGGGATGCTGACCTTTAATGCCGTCGGCGGGGCCGCCATCGGTACCGCCGGGCGGCCGTCTCCGGTCGCGCAGGTACGTATCGTCGACCCCGACGGAATCGAGGTGCCGCCCGGCGACGTCGGCGAGATCGTCGCCCGGGGCCCGACCATCATGAACGGCTACCACAACCGGGCCGACGAGAACTCGGCCCGCCAGGCGGGAGGATGGCACCACACCAATGATCTCGGCCGGCGCGAGGAAGACGGATCGATCAGCTTCGTCGGTCCGAAGACACGCCTGATCAAATCAGCCGCCGAGAACATCTACCCGGCCGAGGTCGAGGGCTGCATCGGCCGCCACCCGGCGGTCGCCGAATGCGCCATCATCGGCGTCCCGGACAAGACGTGGGGGCAGAGCGTCAAGGCCATCGTCGTGCTGAAAGCGGGCGCCTCGGCGACGGCCGAGGAGATCATCGAGCACTGCCGGTCGAACATCGCCTCGTACAAGAAGCCGAAGACGGTTGACTTCATCGACAAGCTTCCCCGTCTCGGATGGCCGATCGACTACGACGCCCTCGACGCCCAGTTCGGCGGAGGTGGCTACCCCGGCGGCCGGACCACGCCCGGTCGCTAGCGGCCCAAGCCCACACCCGGCGCGCTGCTCACCATGAAAACGCTCTACGCCGGCGAGGGTTTCACCGAAGGCCCGACCGCGACGCCCGAAGGTCTGGTTTGGGTCAGCGTCAGCCGCGGCGACGTCCGGCGAGATGGTCACGTGCTCGCTCACCTGGGTGGTGGGCCGAACGGGACGGCGCTCGGACCGGACGGCTGGATCTATGTGACGCAGAACGGTGGGGTGGACTTCGCCGCCAACGGACTCCCGGTCGACGCGCCGTACGATCCGTGCCCGCCCGGCGTGTTCCGGGTCTCGCCCGATGGGGCGCGCGTCGAGGAAGTAGTCGGACCCGAGGGTCTGTCGGCGCCCAACGACCTCGTGTTTCTCGACGGCATCCTCTACTTCACGGACTCGGGTAACGGCACGGTTCGCGACGGATCGGGGGCCGTCATCGCCGACGGGTGGCACTATCCCAATGGCATCGCCGTCGATCCGTCCGGCCGGCTCTGGGTGGCCGGAACCCGCAGGAAACAGGTGATCGACCTCGGCACCGGCCGGGCCGTAGACATGCCCGGCCCTGGTCCTGACGGGATCCGCTTCGATGTCGAAGGCCGCCTCTACGCCGCCTGCACGGTGGATGCCGCCGTCCATGTGTTCGACGACACCGACTGGATCGGGTCCTACCGGGGGGACAAGGGCATGCTGTTCACCAACCTTTGCATCGACGGTGGACACGTGATCGTCACTGCCGCCCTGCCCGGATCCATCGTCGCCTTCGCCCTCGGCGGGGAGCTAGTCCCGGCCCTCGAGTCCGACTGATTCAGCCAGCTGGCGGAGCCCCTCAACCGCCTCCTTGGAACGGGCCCACGGCGAGACGATCAGCCGGTCGACTCCGGCGTCTGCCCACCGCTCCAAATCCGCGGCGTCCGATACGGCGCCCCCGATGGTGACGTCGAGAGGCAGTCCGGCAAGACTCGATGCCGCCCGCAAATCGCCAAGCCGGCGCACCTTGACGGCCGCCTCGCCGGGTGTCGCTGCCGACATCCCTACCCAACCGTCGCCCAGCTCGGCGGCCCGGCGCAGGGCGGGTTCGCTCTCGCCGCCGATCAACACGGGTGGCGACGGCTGCTGAATAGGCTTGGGCTCGAACATCACCGGAGGGAAGTCGAAGAACTCCCCGTGATGCTCCACCACCTCCTCCTGCCACAGCCGCCGGCATACACCGATCGCCTCGTTCAACCGGCGGCCGCGCGAGTGGAAGTCGAGGCCGGCCGCCTCCCACTCGCTCTCCAACCAACCGGCGCCGATGCCAACGAGCGCCCGGCCGCCGGAGACCACGTCAAGAGTCTGGACGGCCCGGGCGGCCACGAACGGATGGCGCAACGCCAGGTTGTACACGTGGGTGGCGAGCTTGACCCGGCTCGTCAACCCGGCCAGGTAGGAGAGATAGGCGAAGACATCGAAGACCGGCGTGTTCGGCGGGACGGGAGGGTGCTCTTCGCCCGGATACGGGGATCTGCTCATCGACACCGGAAACACCAGGTGTTCGGGGAGCCAGACCGACTCAAATCCCAACCGGTCGGCTTCGACGGTCACCTCCGCGAAGAAGGCGGGGTTGAGCCGCCCCAACGCTACGCCGAGCTTCACGTCGACCACCCATCGTCCTGCTGCTTCCATCCGCCGGCGGCCAGGTTGCCGCCATCCACGTGGAGAGTTGATCCGGTGACGAACGCGGCAAGGTCGCTGGCCAGGAACACCACCGCGGCCGCCACATCATCCACATTCCCCTTCCTTGGCAGCGGGGTCCGCACCGGCGGGTCGCCGATGCCGGGAGTAGGGATCACGTCGGGGGCGATGCAGTTGACCCGGATCATTCGGGGGCCAAGCTCGAGTGCCAGAGTCTTCGTGAGGCTGGCCACGGCCGCTTTCATGGCCGAGTACACCGCGAACCCTGGCGCGGCGCGGTGGGCCTCGATGGAGGTGATGTTGACAATCGATCCGCCGCTTGGCATGTAGGGCAGGACGGAGCGGATCAGATGCGTGACACTGCCGAAGTTCTCCTGGATGAGCGAATCCTGGCCCTTGAGGTTCACGTCGACGAAGGCGCTGTGAAAGCCGCCGCCGGCGTTGTTGACCAGGATGTCCACCCGGCCGAGCTCCCCGGACACGCGTGCGCAGAACTCGCTGACCGGGTCCGGCTGGCGAACGTCAAGAATCCCGGTGACGCAACGTCGGCCCCGCCCTTTCACCTCTTCGGCCACCGCCGCCAGGTTGACTTCATCGCGGTCGCAGAGCGCGAGGTCGGCACCGAAGGCCGCCAGCGCCACGGCCGTCGCCGCCCCGATACCAGCGGCCGCACCCGTCACCAACGCCACGCGATCGGTGAGCAGCACGGAGGACGGTTCCAGCGACACGGGCGGGGAGGTTAGACCAAGCGTTATCGTCACGGGATGGGCGACCCGTGGCGATACATCGACCTTGGTCCGCTGGATGCATTCCAGACGAACGCGCAGATGCCTGTCTTCTCGCGACTCGTTCGCAGCGAGGGGCACCCGCTGATGACCACGAGCGTGTGGGGCGCGACGCACCTCAACGTCGGTTGGTTCGACGATGTGGACAGCACGCTCGACCTCGAGGCGTGCCGCCGGCTGGGTATCCAGGTCATCCGCCGTCCGATCTACGGCGGCGGCACGGCGTTCTACGACAAGTTGTGCGCGACGACCTGGTCGTGGCTTCTTCCGAAGGCGGCCGAGGGCGAGGCCCATGACGATCTCGACACCGAGTTGCGCCGCTTCCAGCCCATCGTTCTCGACGCCCTCGATCGCATCGGGCTGGGTGAGGTCCAGTTGGAGGGTTCGAGCGACTTGCGCTGGCACGGCCGCAAGATCGGCGCGGTCACGGCGCAGGATGTGGTGGCGTGTGACTCCGTCGGAGGGTTCCTGAACATCAAGCCGCCCAACCTCGATCTGTATCTGCAGGTCGTGCGCGTGCCCGACGACAAGTTCAAGGACAAGGTCGTCAAGGACATGCGCGAGTACGTGGTCACGGCCCGCGAGATCGCCGGACGAGACATCACGTACGACGATTGGCGGGACGCGCTAGTGGGTGCGGTCACCGACGCCGGAATCACCCTCGACCCGCGCCCCCTCGATGACAGCGAACTGGCTGGTGTCGACTCCGTGGCCGCCAAGATCGGAAGCGATGCCTACATCCGGCGGGTCTCCTCCGAGCGGTTCCGCGCCGCCGCCGCGCCCGGCGCGCGGGTCGGATTCGGCAACGAGAAGGGCCGCAAGCTGTGCCGGGCCGGCGTGGCCCTCGGCGAGGACGGGACGATCGTGGCCGCCATGATGGCTGGGGACATGCACGTCGGGCCGCCCAACACGATGGACCGCATCGCCGAAGCGCTCGTCGGTGTCGACAGCAACGATCCGAGTGCGCTCCACGCCCGTATCGCTGGCATTTTTGAAGGTGCCGACGTTCATCAGCCCGACTCCCTCATGGGCGTGACCACCACGGATCTGGCTAAGGCCGTGGCGAAGGCGATCGCCAACGCCGGCCTCGCCGCTGATTCCAACTAGGGGAAGGGTCGGGCTACACCGAGTCGGTGAGACGCTCCCAACCACGCGGTGGTGGCGCCAGCCGCCAGAACTGTTCGGGAACATTGGCGGCAAGCCGGTCGTCGAGGGCGTGGTCGCGCTGCAGAGGCGGCAGCTGGCTCTTGTACAGGTCGATGGCGGCGCGCTTTCGCAGCATGTCGGGCTCGATAGGCACGATGGCGGGCGTCGGCCAGGTCCCGCTCTTGAACAGCTTGGCCACCCGCCATGCCAGCATGCCCGGGATGTGCTTGTAGCCGTGATCCTCGTAACAGAACCACGTGGGCCCGCCGCCCTCCATGAGCACGCCTCGGACCTTCAGGCCGGCGTCGTGGGTGAGCACGTGATCGGGGTTGGCCAGGCCCATCGGGAAGAACACCGCGCTCGGAGCCGCCTCGACGATGGCCGCCTCGAGGGCGGGCGCCACCTGGTCCGGCGTCGGCCGATCTTCCTTTCTCAGGTACTGATGGTCAGGGAACTCGAGCCACACCGGAGTGGCGTCGAGATAGGCCATGGCCGCCCGGTCCTCCTCCCGGCGAGCAGCAACGACATCGTCACCGGCCTTGAAGCCACCGCACGCATCCCACGACGTCGGTTCGTCCGGGTAGGCCGGGGGCCAGCCGGCCAGAACCGTGATGACCGTGCTGCCCGGGTACGTCGTCAGCAGATGGGCGGCGCCCAACGCGGCATCGTCGAAATGTGGCGACACGACGACGATGCGTTGTAACACGGCAGGATCGACGAGCCCCCACGTGGCTTCCTCAGCGTCCATGACCGGGGACGGTAGCTCAGGTTGGGGCGCTCAGACCGGCCGCTACCATCGGCGTCCGGCATGAGCCTTCGCCCGACGTTGACCGCTCCCGGTGCGGCCCGTTACCGTCGTCCCGGCGGGCCGTGGAGCGGACCGGCCCTTGACGAGGCCCTGCCGTTGGCCGGCACGGGACCCGACCGGCTGATCGATGCCGCGACCCGGATGAGCGGAGACGACCTCGACGAGCGCGTGGCCGAAGTCGCCGGCGGGCTGCGCGCCCTCGGTGTCCGCCACCGAGACGTCGTGGCCTGGCAATTGCCGAACTGGCGCGAGGCCGTCGTTCTCTACCGGGCTTGCTGGCGGCTGGGCGCGGTGGCGGCCCCGATCCACCACGGCGCCGGCCCGTCTGACGTGGTCCCGATGATAGAACGGTTGCAACCTCGGCTGATTCTCGGTGGCGCCAGCACCGCGCCGCCGGCTCTTTCGGTTCTGCGGTTGCGGCCGGGGGGCCTACCGGTGGGCCAGCCCGTCCGCGCGTCTGCGGCCCGCCCCGCCGACCTGGCCGCCGTGCTGTTCACGTCGGGATCGACGGGGCGTCCCAAAGCCGTGCTCCACACCCACCGAGCCCTGGCCTACAAAGCTCACCTCATGGCGGGCGTGCACGGACTCACGGCCGCCGACGCCATCTTGATGCCTGCTCCCCTCGCCCACATCTCCGGTCTCTTGAACGGGGTGCTCGTACCTCATGCTGCATCCATGCGGGTCGTGCTGATGGACAAGTGGTCTCCGGCCGAAGCCCTGGCGATCATCGAACGGGAGCGGATCACGTTCATGATCGGTCCGCCGACGTTCTTCGTCGGTTTGCTCGGGACAGCCGGATTTTCACCCGCGGTGGTGAGCAGCCTGCGGCTCATCTCCAGCGGCGGCGCGGGCGTCACGCCCAGCTTCGTCGAGATGGCCGCCCAGAGGTTCGGCTGCCGGGTCAAGCGAACCTACGGCTCGACCGAGGCACCGACGGTGACCACCAGCGGGCCTGACGACGACCCCGAACGGGCGGCCACCACCGACGGCCGGCCGGTCGGCGAGGTGGAGTTGCGGATCAGTGACCCGGTCACCGGACGGCTTGTGCGCACGTCCGGGGCTCCCGGTGAACTGTGGCTGCGAGGTCCCGAACTCTTCGCCGGCTATGCCGATGCCGGCGACACCCGGTCCGCGTTCGCGCGTGGTTGGTTCCGCACCGGCGATCTTGCCACCGTGGACGCAGAGGGTTGGCTGACCATCGTAGGACGCATGAAGGACGTCATCATCCGCGGCGGAGAGAACATCGCCGCCGCCGAGGTGGAAGCGGTGCTCGAAGCCCATCCCGCCATCCGCCAGGCGGTGGCGGTCGGCTATCCCGATCCGCTCATGGGTGAACGGGTGGCGGCGTTCGTAGTGGTCAGCGAACCATTCGAACTCGACGCCTGCCGGGCCTGGTTCGCCGAGCGGGGCATCGCTCGCTTCAAGACACCGGAGCGGGTCGTGACCGTCAGCTCCTTGCCTACTCTCGCGGCCGGCAAACCCGATCGGGCCGCGCTACGCGCCCTCGCCGCTCAGTAAGCCCGACCCACTCAGGATGTTCCCGATAGAAGGTGCCGAGTTATCTTGAAACTCCCCGCAGGGACGGGTCCTGTCGCCGTCGCAGGACCCTCCCACCCGCTTCCGGCCGGCGGGCCCCTCCCCATCCAAACCAAACCACCGGCAACCGAGGGACAGAAAGTTGCTCAAAGGCAACTTCGACGAGTTACTCCGGAAAGTTGTATAACTGCAACATAGGTGTGTCTTCTATGGTAAGTTGCAGTTATCCAACATCAGGAGGAAGGCGTCGTGGTCTGGTTTCGCATCCGGGGACAGACGGGTTTGGGCCGAGCCCTGGCCGGCTGTCGACGAGCGGCAGGGCTGACCCAAGCCGAGCTGGCCGAACGGATCGGCGTGGAACGCACCACCATGATCAGGATGGAGCGAGTCGCCAACCCGGCGCTGGCCAGGCTCGTATCGGCGTTCGCCGCCTGCGGGTTCGACCTCGTCGCCGTCCCCCGCGACGCGGCGGTTGTGGTCACCCCTGCCGAGCCCGACGACCGCTCATGACCGCGCCCGACCAGCTGATCGTCTGGCTGGCCGACCAGCCCGTCGCTACCCTGCGTCAAGCGCGGGGCGGCCGGCTGGAGCTCGCGTATCCGCCGGAGTTGGCCGAGCGTCTCGGGATCGGGGCGCTGTGCCTATCGGTGGCCTTGCCGGTCCGTCCAGCGCCCTACACCGGTGACCCGGTCAGGTGGTGGGTCGAAGGGCTTCTCCCGGAAGGTGAGACCCGGACCTTGCTCGAGGAGCAGTTCGGCGTGCGCCGTGGTGACGGGTTTGGGCTGGTGTGTGCCATTGGCCGGGACTGCGCCGGCGCCGTGGCCTTCCTCCCCGACCAGGAAACGCCGCCCGCCTCGGGCCCCCTCCATCCTTTGGCCGGCGCCGAGATCGAAGCCGCCATCGCGGAGCTGCCCCAACATCCGCTCGGGGCCGACTTCGACGTACCCGTCTCGCTGGCTGGCTTGCAGGCCAAGCTGCTCCTGCACCGCACGACCGACGGTTGGGCACGGCCGGCGCCCGGCGTTCCGTCCACCCACATACTCAAACCCGACCCGTTCGAACACCACGGGTTGATCGCAGCCGAGGCCCTGTGCTTGACCGCGGCCGGCCTTGCCGGCCTCGACGTGGCGCAGGTCGAGCTGGTCCGAATCGCGGACCGAGACGTCCTTATCGTGGGCCGCTTCGACCGGCGGTCGGACCCCGATGGCCGCGTCGTGCGTATTCACCAGGAGGACGGTTGCCAGGCTCTCGGCATCGATCCGGCCGGGCGCGGCAAGTACCAACAGATGGGACGGAAGCTCCCGTCCTACGAAGGGCTCGCCCGCGTCCTCGGCGACCATGCGGTAGACCCCCGAGCGGAATGGGCCCGCCTGGCCAGCGCCATGACCCTGTCGATCGCGGTCGGCAACGCCGACGCGCACGCCCGCAACTATGCCTTTCTCTTCGCGTCAGGGACGCTGCGCCTCGCCCCGGCGTACGATGTGGCCCCGACCGTCGAGTTCGCGAAGTCCGTACGGGCCGGGCTGTGGGTGGGCGGCCAGGACCTCATCGAGAAGGTGAGCTTCCACCATCTGGCCCTGGAAGCTAAGTCCTGGGGCTTGCCCGGCCCGGCCGCCGCTGAGACGGTGCTCACTACCTTGGACGCGTTGGCCGATGCCCTGCCCCGCGCCGCCGAGCGGTTTCCGGGCGTGCCAGCGCCCGTCGTCGATCGGATCATCCGCCGAACCCAGCGACTGCGGCGCCAGCAGGGTAGCCAGTGACGCCAGCGGCGCCGAACCGATGCCCGGCTCGGAGGGGCGCGCGCTATGTTCGAGCCGGTCGGGATATTTCGCGATCATCCCACTAAGGAAGCACCACTCATGCCAGCGGGTGTGTCAGTGAGGTATACCCCGTTTGGTTGCCGTCGACACCGAGCCGGATGGGGGCGATCGTGTCTCCGAGCAACTCGGCGTCGAGGAAGTCAATCGTTGCGCTGCGAAGCAAATCGGACTGTGGGCCGGGGCTGATGTAGGGAGGAAGGTGGCCGCCGCCCACGATGTCGAGATAAGCCTTGGGCGACTGCGCCACGTTGTAGACGGCAGCGCTATCGGACGGGAGGTTGATCGTGTCGGCATCCCCCTGGACGATCAGCAAGGGGACGTTGTTGACCGACCCGTAGGATCCGCCGGGCATGTCCAGCAGGGCGCCGGATAGGCTCAGTGCCGCGGTGATACGACTGTCGTGGTAGGCCGAATTCAAGGTGGCGGCTACAACGGTTTCGCCTCCGTCAGAGTGACCGGCGACGGCCACGTGCCGGGGGTCGATCACGCCGGACGTCCAGCCGCCGTTGAGCATGAAGGTGATCACCGCTGACATGTCGGCCGGCTGGTTCACCAGATCCGCCTCGCTGGCCGGTCCGGCCGGATCGGACCCGGAGATCGGGAATTCCGGTGCGGCCACGACGTAGCCGGCCTCGGCCCAGGCGTGGACGAGCACCTCGTAGGTGGCCGGATTGGTGTTGAACCCGTGCGCAAACACGACGAGGGGGAAAGGTCCCGGAAGCGGCGCGGCGTCGGCCGCATCGCCTGGACCTGACGGTCCGGATGTGGGATACCAGATGGTCGTGGGCAAGACCCGGCCGTCATGGGCGGGCGTGGGGCCCCGCGCCGGGGTCGAGCGGGTCGGGTCGGTGACCACCACGCTATGGATTCCAACAGCGGTGCGAGGCCGCGCCGGAAGGGAACCGAAGAACCCGGCGGCTCCGAACGTGAACACTCCCCCGTCGGAGGCGACGAGCCAATAGCCGCGACCCGACGGCGAAGCCGCCATCCCCACCACCGACCGGTTCAACACCATCGCCCCCGTCGAACCAAAGAACCCCGCATCACCAAACGCAAAAATCCCGCCGTCCGACGCCACCAACCAATAGCCGCGACCCGACGGCGTGACCGCCATCCCCACCACCGGGGAGGCCAGAGGCACGCCGGCCAGCCCTCCATCGGCCTGGGCCGCGCCGAAAGCCAGGACGTCGCCGACCTGGTTGACCATCCAGTACCCCGATCCGCCGGCCGGGACGATGCCGACCACCGGCGCGGGCGCGGGGGCGCTGGCCACCGCCGGTCGCGGACTGGCAACTGTGACGACGAGGCACGCGCTCAGCAGGACGATGGCCGCGAACGAGACACGTACGCCCGGTCGGTATGCGAATTGGTCGCTGGGACGACCATTCGGCAGACCGACCTTCGGCTCGGCGCCGCCCAAACGGTCAGACAACGCTTTCGCCGGCCTCGATCCGCGCCCGGAGGAAGGCGGCCAGCCTCCGGCGGTGAAAGGTGGCGTCGCCGAAGCTGACCTGGTCAAGCTGCGAACGCTTCATGTACAGGTGCAGGTCGTGCTCCCACGTGAAGCCGATGCCACCGTGGACCTGGAGCCCCGAAGCCATGACCCGCTTGGCCGCGTCGGAGCACCACACCTTCGCCGTAGAAGCGGCGACGGAGGCGTCCGGGTGGCCGGCCGCCAGGCACCAGGCGGCGTGGTAGGTGGTCGAACGCATGCCTTCCACGTCGACGAGCATGTCGGCGCAGCGATGCTTGACCGCCTGGAAGCTCCCAATGGGCTTGCCGAACTGGATCCGATCTTTGGCGTAGGCCACCGTCATGTCGAGCACGACGGACGCCCCGCCCAGCATCTCGGCGGCGTGGGCCACCGCCGCCCGGCCCCGCAGCCGCTCCACGGCTTCGGGCCCGCCGAGCTCGATCACCGGCCGGACGTCAACGGATAGCCACCCCAACTGACGGGTCTGGTCCATCGCCGGCTCGGCAGGTGGCCGGCCAGGCGGAATGGTCAAGTCGATGGCGACCAACGACGACGCCGAGCACAGCACGGCCACGTCGGCGGCGGGGGCGTAGAGCACCGGGCTTTGCACATCCGAGGCGACGCAGCCAATGGATTGGCCCGACACCAACCGGGCGACCCACTCTTCTCCGATCGGGCCGGCGCGGTGGAGTGCGTCGATCGCCAACAGCTGAGAAAGGACCGGCGCCGGCGCCACCCGTCGCCCCACCTCCTCCAACAACACGGCCGCCTCGACCATCCCCAGCCCCAGCCCGCCGGACGTCTCCGGCAGCTCCAGCGCTGTCCACCCCTGGTCGACCATGGCCTGCCACAGATCGGGATCGAAGCTCCCGCCGCCGGCGACGACGGCACGCACCCGCTCTCGGGAGGCCAGCTTGTCCAATACCTCGCGAGCCGCGTCCCGCAACGCCAGCTGGTCGCCGGACAGCTCAAAGTCCATGACCGGCAGTCTCCGAAACCCTGACACCTGCGTCAACTCGCGCTCCACTCAGTACGATTCGGTCAATGGATCTCACCGACACGCCCGAACAGGAGACATTCCGGGGCGAGATCCGCCGCTGGTTGCAGGAACATCTGCCGTGGGAGTACGGGACCGGACTGCCGCCCCGCTTCGACGACCTCGCCGAGGAGGTGACCTTCCTGCGGGGCTGGCAGGCCAAGCTGGCGGCGGGCGGTTGGGTCGGCGTGGCGTGGCCGGCGGAGTATGGCGGTCGCGGCACGGGCCCGGCCGAGCATTACATCGTGCAGGAGGAATTGGCTCGGGCCCGCGCTCCCGAGCTCCTCGGCCGCATCGGAATCAATCTGGTGGGGCCGACGCTCCTGGTCCACGGCACGGCCGAGCAGAAACGCCGCTGGCTGTCGGCCATCCTTCGCGCCGAGGATCTCTGGTGCCAGCTTTTCAGCGAGCCCGGCGCCGGCAGCGACCTGGCTTCCCTCGCCACCCGGGCCGTCCCGGCCGAGGACGGCTGGTTGGTGAGCGGCCAGAAGGTGTGGACCTCCTATGCCCAGTTCGCCAATTGGGGGGTGTGCTTGGCGCGCACCGATCCCGATGCCCCGAAGCATCGCGGGATCTCGTTCCTGGCCGTCGACATGCATGCGCCCGGCGTAGAGGTCCGCCCGTTGGCCCAGCTCACCGGCGAGGCGGAGTTCAATGAGGTGTTCCTGGACGAGGTGTTCGTGCCCTCGGATCAGCTGATCGGTCCTGTTCACGAAGGCTGGCGGGTGGCCAACTCCACGCTTTCCCACGAGCGGGGCACCAACCCCCGCCAGCTGGTGATCCATGCCCAGCTGCTCGAGGAGTTGCTGCGCATGGCCAACGCCAACGGCGCCTACGACGACGAGCTGCTGTCCCCCCGGCTGGCCCAGGCGTTCGTCGAGGTGCGCCTGTTCCAGCTGCACAACTGGCGGACGCTGTCCCGCCTCCAGAAAGGCAAGGAACCAGGCCCCGAGGGCAGCCTGCTCAAGCTCTATTGGAGTGAGATGAGCCAACGCCTGCACGACACGGCGATGGCCGTGCTCGGCCCTTCCGCCCCGCTGTGGCATCACGCCACCGACAATCCCGGCGACGGGCGATGGCAACGGTCGTGGCTCTACTACCAGGCCGCCTCGATCTTCGCCGGCACCAACGAGATCCAGCGCAACATCCTCGCGGAACGAGTCCTGGGGTTGCCCCGTGACTGACCCCGTCGTCCTCTATGCGGTCGACGGGCCGGTGGCGACCATCACCCTCAACCGGCCGGACGCGGCCAACGCCCAGGACAGCGGGCTGCTCGACGCGCTGGACGCCTCCTTCGACCGCGCCGATGCGGATGACGGCGTCCGAGTGGTGATCCTGGCCGCGGCGGGGAAGCATTTCTCTGCTGGCCATGATCTCAAGGCGCTCACCGGCGTCGGTCTTGACGCGGACGCCACTCCCGACCCGTGGGTGGCCATGCGCGAGACGGCGGAAGGCAAGTTTCACCACGAACAGGTCATGTACTACGACCGCTGCCTGCGCATCTACAACTTTCGCAAGCCGACGATCGCCGCCGTCCAGGGCAGCTGCATCGCCGCCGGCCTCATGCTGGCGTGCATGTGCGATCTGATCGTGGCGGCCGACGATGCCGTCTTCTCCAACCCGGTGCTGCGGATGACGGGCGCAGGCGTCGAGCTGCTAGTCGAACCCTGGGAACTCGGCATGCGCAAGGCCAAAGAGTTCCTGCTCACCGGTGACCGCATCGACGCGCAAGAGGCGTGGCGGCTCGGTCTGGTGAACCGGGTGGTAGCCAGGGCGAACTTGGCCGATGAGGTCAACGCCCTCGCCGAGCAGATCGCGCTGGTGCCGCCGGCCACCGCCCAGGTGGTGAAGGACTCCATCAACCACGCCTTCGACCTCATGGGCAAGAGTCAGTCGTTCAAATACCACTTCATGGCTCACCACTGGATGCACAACACGGCGACCGCCGTCAGCGCGCTCGAGGCCCGCAAGCAGAAGGGGTCCATGCAGGAGGTTCTCGCCGACCGGGATCGCGGCGACCCGGCTCCATGAGCGGCCCCCTCGAAGGTCTGCGGGTCATCGACGCCGGCACCCGGATCGCCGCCCCGTTCTGCGCCGGACTGCTCGGCGAGCTCGGCGCCGAGGTGGTCAAGATCGAGCAGCCGGGCGCCGGCGACTTTATGCGCCAGATCGGACCCTTCGAGGACGGGTATTCCCTTTTCTGGGCGGTCGAGGGCCGCGGCCGCAAGAGCGCCACGCTTGACCTGCGCCGGTCCGAGGGCCAGGACCTGTTCCGCCGGCTGGGGGCGACGGCCGATGTGGTGTGCGAGAACTTCCGGCCCGGCACGATGGAGGGGTGGCACATCGGCCCGGCCGATCTCGATCCGCGCCTGGTGATGGTGCGCATCAGCGTCTTCGGCCAGGACGGACCGAAGAAGGACCGTCCCGGTCTGGACCGCATGGGCATCGGCTACGGCGGGCTCATGCACCTCACCGGCTACCCCGACCAGCCGCCGGTGCGCCCGGGGGTCACGGTGTCCGACTACCTGACGGGCACGTTCGCGGCGCACGCCGCGCTGGCCGCCCTCTACCGCCGCGACGCCAAGGGCGGGGGAAAGGGCGCGGTGATCGACGCGTCGCTCTACGGTTCCGTGCTGCGCATCCTGGAATGGACGCTGGCCGCGTACGACCGGCTGGGTACGGTGCGCAACCGGGAGGGGAACCGCCTGGCCAACTCCGCGCCGCTGGACAACTACCCCACGTTGGACGGCAAGTATGTGTGCGTCGTAGCGGGCTCCGATCAGAACTTCCGTCGCCTCTGCCGGGCCATGCAGCGACCCGACCTGGCCACCGACGCCCGCTTCGCCACCTTGGCCGAGCGAGCGCGATTCGGCGACGAGATCAACGGCATCGTGGCGGCATGGACCTCGTCCCTGCCCGCCGACGACGTCGAGAAGGCGTGCATCGCCGCCGACGTGCCCGTCGCCACCGCGTACACGGTGGCGGACATCTTCGCCGATGAGCACATGCAGGCCCGCCGCGACCTGGTCACAGTGGCCGATCCGGTGCTGGGTGCCGTTCGCCAGCAGGCGCCGTTCCCCCGCATCGACGGCCAACCTCCGCAGGCCCCGTCGGGCGCCCCTCGCCTGGGAGAGCACAACGACGAGGTGTGGCGCGGCATCATGGGCATGTCCGCCGAAGAACTGGCCGGCCTGCAGGCCGCCGGAGTGATCTGAGCGGGAGGAGAGAGCCGTGCAAACCAGAGTGAGCGAGATGTTGGGGGTGGAATACCCCATCCTGGCCTTCAGCCACTGCCGGGACGTGGTGGCGGCGGTGACCAACGCGGGCGGCTTCGGGGTGCTGGGCGCCGTGGCCCACACGCCCGACCAGCTCGACATCGACCTGACCTGGATCGAGGAACAGACCAAAGGTCGGCCCTACGGGGTCGACCTGCTGCTGCCCGCAAAGTACGCCGGCGCCGACGAGGGCGGTCTGGGCCGCGACGCCGTTCGCCACCTCCTTCCCGCCGAACAGCAGCAGTTCGTCGATGACATCCTGCGCCGCTACGAGGTGCCCGAACTGCCGACGGACATGCGAGGAAACGTGGGCCAGGGGCCGCTCATGAGCGTCTCCCCCAAGGGGTATGGCCCGCTGCTCGACGTGGCGTTCGGGCACCATATCCGGCTGGTCGCTAGCGCCCTCGGGCCGCCCCCGGCCGACCTCATCGACCGCGCCCGGGACGCCGGCGTCCTCGTCGCCGCGCTCGCCGGCACCAAGGGGCACGCCGAGCGCCACCGGGCCGCCGGCGTTGACATGATCGTGGCCCAAGGCACCGAGGCCGGTGGCCACACAGGTGAGGTGTCCACCATGGTGCTCGTGCCCGAGGTGGTCGACGCGGTCGCTCCCACCCCGGTCCTCGCCGCTGGCGGGATCGCCACCGGCCGCCAGATCGCCGCCGCCATGGCCCTCGGCGCGGAGGGCGTGTGGTGCGGATCGGTGTGGCTCACCACCGAGGAGGCCGAGACCCAACCGGCGGTGAAGCAGAAGTTCCTGGCGGCTGGGTCCAAAGACACGGTCCGATCGCGGTCGCTCACCGGCAAACCGGCTCGCATGCTGCGCAGCGCGTGGACGGACGAGTGGGACAAGTCCGACGCGCCCACCACGCTGGCCATGCCCCTGCAGAGTGCGCTGGTCGCCGAAGCCCAGCTCCGCATTAGCCGCTCGGCGACCCGCGAAGGGACCGGCGCCAACCAACTGGCCAACTACTTCGTCGGCCAGGTCGTCGGCCAACTCGATCGGATCAAGCCGGCCCGCCAGGTCGTCATCGAGATGGCGACGGAGTACGCCGACGTGGTCCAGCGCTTCGCCGACCAGGTGGCTGCGTCCAGCTAGAGGGTCGCGAGCCGACCCCACCACCTACGCCTTAGGGCCGCTCTCTCGGCCCTCATGCGTGCGCGGGTGCGTCCTCTCGCAGGAGAACAGATGGCGCGGCGATGAGGGAAAGGCCGAGCAGAAGTGCGGCCATGTTTCCGGGCCAGATGAAGTAGGTGGGTGTGGCCGCTGAGACGATGAGCAATAGACCCGCCAACCTGTCTCGATGATGTGCTATCGCCCATGCCGCGACGAAAGCGGCCAGCGGGCACCCAACCGTGAAGGCGCCGACGAAGAGTTTGGCGTCGTCGTTCACCTGGCCGAACGCTGATAGAGCGATCACCGCGCCGAACGTCCCCCAACAGACGACGCCAATTGCCAAGGCGTGTCGGCCCTCGGCGGGTCGTGTCGTCAGCGGCCTCATCAAGAACCACCATAACAACACCGATACTCACCTGATCGGCACTGCTGACACGGCCGAGCGACAGACTTCACCTATCGACCCAACACATCGCGCTCGCCGGGACTTCAAGTAGTGATGGACGCCCCAGACTTCGAGGCCTGGTACGTCCGAGAGCATGCCCGCTTGGTGGCCAGCCTCACCCTCGTGTGCGGCGATCCGGCCGTGGCCGCCGACTCAGCCGACGAAGCCTTTGCCCGCGCCTTGTTTCGATGGGAGGTCACGAGCCCATGGAACGGATGACCGAACTGCGCGATGTCCTCGACCGATCCGATCTGGTGCCTCGGTGCTCCATGGCTGAACTTCAAGCGCGTCGCGAGCGGATGCAACGACGGCGACTCACCCGGCGCTGGGCTAGCGCCGCTCTGGCCGTCGTCGCCGTGACCGGGGGCGCCGTGGCCTGGCCCCGCACCGACGCTCACGTCACGGTTCGGACGGGCGCACATGCCACCGGCATACCGACAGCCAACGGTCGGAGGCTGCCACTGGTCCAGCGGGGCGAGACCAAGCCGATGTTCCTGTCCGACGGGACCCCCGTATGGGAGGTGCGCTACCAAAACGGGACCGTGGCCGTGCTCGCGGCGGACTCGGCTCTTTCCGATCCCAACTTTCCCGTGTCCGGGCTCAGGGTCTTATCCCTCTGGGTGAGAGCGGAGCGTCGGTTCTACGGCTCCGGTGTTTACGACGACCACGGTCGAATCCTCGGATTTGCCGCCCCCTTCGTAGGAGGGAACCCGCCGC